>Ga0214923_10001193_pt1 | contig 37487 bp, 48 predicted proteins | sample LL1510_MetaG_FD_177993 | JGI IMG/M metagenome (GOLD analysis project Ga0214923, IMG submission 177993) | Freshwater microbial communities from Lake Lanier, Atlanta, Georgia, United States - LL-1510 | ecosystem: Environmental > Aquatic > Freshwater > Lake | place: USA: Georgia | collected...
CGGATCGTTCTAAGTAGTTTTGGTTTCAAATTTTAGATTTATAGGAGTTGTCTTATGGCTAAAGAAAAGTTTGAGCGGTCAAAGCCGCACGTAAACGTGGGTACGATTGGTCACGTCGATCACGGGAAGACGACGCTTACAGCGGCGATAACAAAAGTATTGTCGACGGTTGGAAAGGCGGAGTTCAAGGGTTACGATCAGATCGATTCGGCGCCGGAGGAAAAAGCGCGGGGTATCACAATTGCTACCGCTCACGTTGAGTATGAAACAGAGACGCGTCACTACGCCCACGTGGATTGTCCGGGTCACGCGGATTACGTAAAAAATATGATTACTGGTGCGGCGCAGATGGACGGGGCGATCCTGGTTGTTAGCGCAGCGGATGGGCCTATGCCGCAAACCCGTGAGCACATTCTGCTTGCACGCCAGGTGAACGTGCCCTACATCGTGGTATTCATGAACAAGATTGATATGGTTGACGACCTCGAGTTGGTGGATCTTGTTGAGATGGAATTGCGCGAATTGTTAAGTAAATACGAGTTTCCGGGGGATGATATACCGTTTATCAAAGGGTCAGCGTTGAAGGCATTGGAGACGGCTGATTCAAGTCGGGAAAATTCTGACGCTAAGTGTATATGGGAATTAATGGATGCGATTGATGCGTATATTCCATTACCTGAGCGGGATGTTGACAAGCCGTTTTTGATGCCAATTGAAGACGTATTTAGTATTACTGGTCGTGGGACCGTCGGTACTGGTCGAGTTGAGCGCGGCCGTGTGAAGGTGGGGGAAGAGCTAGAGATCGTTGGAATGCAATCCGATGTAAAAAAGACAACGATTACTGGTATCGAAATGTTTCGGAAGTTGTTGGATGAAGGTCAGGCTGGCGATAATTTAGGTGCATTGTTACGCGGGGTTGAAAAAGATGATTTGCGGCGCGGGATGGTACTTGCGAAGCCCGGATCGATTAAACCGCACACACGATTCAAGGCTGAGGTTTACGTATTGCGAAAAGAAGAAGGTGGGCGTCATACCGCATTTTTTGACGGGTATCGGCCACAGTTTTATATTCGAACTACAGACGTAACAGGCTCAATTAAGCTACCGGCTGGAGTTGAGATGGTGATGCCAGGCGACAATATTACCGTAGAGGTTGAGTTGATCGTTCCTGTGGCTTGTGAAGAGCGGTTGCGGTTTGCCATTCGTGAAGGTGGACGGACTGTCGGCGCGGGCGTTGTGACTCAGATTATTGAGTAGTTAGGTTGTTATTGTGAAGGTAAAGTCGAAAGTTAAAAGTCAACAAAAAATACGTATTAGGTTAAAAGCGTTTGACGGTGCGATCATCGATCAGTCATCTGAGAGGATTGTTTCGGCGGCTGAAAGGTCGGGAGCCAAGGTTATTGGCCCCGTTCCCCTTCCCACTCAAAAAAAGATATGGTGTATTCTCAAGTCCCCCCATATCGATAAGCGAGGGGGGGAGCATTACGAAATTCGGATCCACAAGAGGCTTATTGATATAGTTGATCCGCCGGCTTCTACAGTTGACGCGTTGATGCAACTTGATCTTCCCGCCGGCGTACATATCGAAATTAAGCTTAATTAGTGTTTAAGTTCAAAGTTAGGATCTGAGTGATGAAAAAGTTTTTTATTGGAAAAAAAATTGGGATGACCCAGTTGGTTGATGAGGAAGGTGTTGTTACACCCGTTACCGTTTTGAGCGCTGATCCTTGCCTGGTTGTTGATACCCAGGAGCCCAAGGATGGTATGGTTACCGTTGTTCTTGGCGTTGGCTCGGTAAATCATAAACGCTTGAATCGTTGTGGTACTGGTTTTTTCAAGAAAAAGGGTATCGAACCTAGGGCTTATTTGAAAGGTTTTAGAACGGAATTGGCGTCTGGTTTTTCTGTTGGGCAAGAGGTATGCGCGGATGTCTTCGCTCCGGCAGATTTGGTTTCAGTTCGGTCTAAAACTATTGGTCGCGGGTTCACTGGAACGATAAAGAGGCATAACTTTTCTAGGGGGCCGATGGCACATGGGTCAAAAAGCCATAGGATACCTGGTTCAATTGGCGCCGGTACTACCCCAGGTCGCGTATTTAAAGGGTTACGTATGGCTGGCCATTACGGTGATGAGTTTGTCACGGTAAAAAATCTTCGGGTTGTAAGGGTAGATCTCGAGGGTAAGTTAATATTTCTTGCCGGAGCTGTTCCTGGCAAAAACGGTTACGTAGAGATATTTTCTTAAGGGTGACGGAGTATTTATATATGAAAGTTCCTATATTAAATTTAGATGCATTAACAGAGGGAGAGAAAGAAATAGATTTCTCTTTTTCTAAAGAAACCTACAATATTAGTCATATCGCTCATTTAATTAAACGAAATCAGGATTCTGCCGCTCGGCAAGGTACCCATTCCACTAAAACCCGTGGGGAAGTCGCTGGGGGGGGCGCTAAACCGTATAAACAGAAGGGTACCGGTAAGGCAAGGCGCGGATCGAATCGTACCCCTTTACGTGTTGGTGGAGGTGTTTCTTTTGGCCCAAAACCTCGTAAATATTTTGTTGGTGTAAATCGTCGTGTGGTTAAATTGGGATATAAGCTGTTAACCCGCGAGCTTTCGGGTAGAATATGTATTTTAGATGAGACGTCTCTGGGCGCTGTAAAAACGCGTCTGTTTTCTGACTTCTTGAGGAAGGCGTCTCCCGTTCGGCTGGGCAAGGTTCTCTTGGTGGTTACAGAAAACCCCCAGGATGATCGTGTCATACTTTCAGCTAGGAATCTTGAGTACGTTACTTGTACATATTCAACCTGGATTCCGGTTGAGTTGTTCGCTACGTCGGATTTTGTTGTGTTTACTACGTCAGCATTTTCTGATTTGGAAGAAAGGGTTTTTAAATGAGTCGTATTTCATTTCACACACCTGTAGTTACAGAAAAATCGTCCTCACTTCTTTCCAAAAACGTTTATATTTTTTATGTAGATCTTAGTGTTAACAAAATTGAGCTCGTTAAATTTCTAGAGAAAACTTACAACGTCAAAGTGTCTAATGTGAACTCCTTGGTTGTTAAAGGTAAAGCTATTGTCCGTGGTAGGTTTAAATCCTTACGTCCGGATCGCAAAAAGATGATTGTTACATTGAAAGATGGATTTTTTATTTCTGACTACAAGGAATTGTTCTAGGGGTTAATATTATGGTTACAAAAAAATTTAAGCCGACTTCCGCTGGTCGGCGTTCTAAGCAGGTTGTTGATTACTCTAAACTTAGCAAAGCTAGGCCGGAAAAGTCTTTAACGTTAACTTTGACTAGAAATTCGGGGCGAAATAGCTCCGGGCAAATTACTGTTAGGCATCGTTCCGGAGGTGTTAAAAGGCTGTATCGGGTGGTCGATTATCGCCGTATTAAAGATGGTGTTCCCGCGACCGTAGTTGGGATTGAGTACGATCCTCATCGCACCTCATTTATTGCTTTGTTGAGCTACGCCGATGGTTCAAAGTCGTACATTATAGCCCCTGATAAGCTCGCTGCGGGTGACATTGTCGTTTCCGGGAATGATGTAGATATCAAAGTTGGAAATTGTTTGCCACTTGAGCGGATTCCGGTGGGAACAGTTGTTCATAATGTCGAGCTTGTTTCAGGGAAGGGCGGGCAGTTGGCTAGGTCAGCTGGTTGCTACGTTACACTTGTTGCTAAGAACAATGGTTATGCGGTCCTGAAGTTGCCCTCAGGCGAAGTTCGTCAAGTAAATATTGCGTGTAGGGCTACTGTTGGGCAAGTTGGTAATTCTGAGTATCGGAATACTAAGCTTGGTAAAGCCGGGGTGTCTAGGTGGTTAGGTTTGCGCCCTCAGGTTCGGGGAGCGGTCATGAATCCGTGTGATCACCCGCATGGAGGTGGCGAGGGTAAGGCACCTGTTGGGCGTTACGCCCCTATGACCCCTTGGGGTAAGCCTGCTTTGGGTTTAAAGACAAGAAAAGGACGAAAAAATTCGTCCCGGTTTATTTTGAATTCTCGGAAAAAATCGTAGGAGTATCGTTTATGGGTCGTTCGTTAAAAAAGGGTCCTTTTGTTGATCTGTCTCTTTTAAAAAAAGTAGAGGGAATGAATCGTTTGGGTGAGAAAAAGTTGGTTAAGACGTGGTCCCGGAGGTCAACTATTGTTCCCGATATGATTGGCCATACCTTTGCTGTATATAACGGAAAAAAACATATTTCCGTTTATGTCCAAGAGAGTATGATTGGGCATAAGCTAGGGGAATTCGCGCTCACAAGAACGTTTAAGGGTCACAGCGGCGATAAAGGTAAAAAATAGTTATGTTAAATGGTATTGGTATACAATGTTCGGTTAGACAAAAAAATATTAGAATTTCTCCATATAAGTTAAGACGGGTTGCAGACATCATAAGGGGGAAGCGTGTTCAGGTGGCTAGGTCTCTTTTGTCTGCTCTTCCCCATAACGGCTCTGTTGTTTTGTTGAAGCTGGTTGATGGCGCTCTGGCAAACGCTCGTAATAACCACGGGGCAGGCGGGTCATCTGAGTTCGTTGTTGATAAAGTCCTTGTCAACGGCGGTCCTGTTTCCAAGCGTTTTCAGCCAAAGGGGCGGGGTCGGATTTATCAGATTCTGAAACCGACCAGTCATGTATATATTCTGTTGAAAGAGGTGGTATAGATGGGTCAAAAAGCTAATCCGAATGTCCTTCGGTTAGGTATAGTTCGTCCTTGGGATGCAAGTTGGTTTTCTGAAACAGATTACGGCACCTTTTTGCTCGAGGATTTTAAGGTTCGTAGGTTTTTAAAAAAAGAATTGTTTAAAGGCGGCGTTTCACGGATCGTTATGAAGCGTAAAGCGGAATCAACTGAAGCTAACGTCTTCGTCGCCAGGCCTGGGATTATATTTGGTAGGAATTCGATAGATACAAGTCATCTTACTACTGAGTTAAAATCTATTGTTGGTAAGGTAATTAAGGTTAATATTCTCGAAGAGAAAAACGTTGAGATGTCGGCTAGACTGGTCGGCGAGTGGGTCGCCTTCCAGTTAGAAAAACGGGTTCCCTTCAGGCGGGCGATGAAAATGGCCGTTCAGAAATCTCTGAAGGCTGGCGCTGTCGGCGTAAAGGTAACTTGTTCGGGGCGTCTGGGTGGGGCTGAAATCGCTCGGTCTGAATGGTATCGTGAGGGAAAAGTTCCCTTGCATACCTTGCGTGCGGACATAGATTACGCTTTTTCGGAGGCACTTACCCCGTATGGAAAAATAGGCGTCAAAGTTTGGATTTATAAGGGGGATGTTCTTCAAAGAAAAAGTGTCGGGGAATCTGCAATTGGTTCTGGTGAGTAGGAGAACGGTTTATGTTGTTACCTAAAAAGACGAAGTATAGAAAATTTCAGCGGGGTCGGAATCGCGGTAAAGCACGTACTGGTTGTTTTATTTCGTTTGGTGATTTTGCGTTGCAGACTACTGATCTAGGCGCGGTAACCGATCGCCAAATTGAGTCAGCTCGGCGGGCTATGACTAGGCATATCAAGCGTGGTGGAAAAGTCTGGATTCGAATTTTTCCTGATAAGAGTGTTACAAAGTTGCCAGCCGAGACTCGGATGGGAAAAGGTAAGGGTAACCCCGAGTTTTGGGTAGCCTTGGTGAAACCTGGTCATATATTATTTGAATTAAGCGGGGTTTCTGAAGATGTCGCTAGAGAAGCGTTTAGGCTTGCGGCGCATAAGTTGGCGGTCAATACGAAGTTTCTAAGTAAACAGACCGTTGAATCATTTGAGTAAAAAGGAAGATATATGAAAACCGATCGTACTATACGTCGAAAATTAGTCGGAGTAGTAGTGAAAAATTCTGGCACATTGACTTTTTCCGTCGACGTTACTTCCGTAGGCGTACATAAGCGGTACGGTAAAGTTGTTCGTGGTAGTAAACGTTATTTGGTTCATGACGCTTCGGGTATAGCTCAATTGGGCGATTTGGTTGAAATTTCTGAAACTAGGCCCATTTCGAAAAGAAAAACGTGGCGTATCGAGTCAGTTGTGAAGAAGGCATAATAATATGATTCAGCAAGAGAGTAGATTAAACGTTGCAGATAACTCCGGGGCGAAGGAGTTGCTAGTTATTCAAGTAGTGGGTAGTTCTAAGAGGCGTTACGCTCGTATCGGAGATACAGTAGTCGCTACTGTAAAAAAAGCGGTTTCGCAAGGACAGGTTAAAAAGAGTGAGGTTGTAACTGCGGTAGTAGTTAGAACAGTTCGTAAGTTTCGTAGAGTTGACGGTACGGTCGTTCGGTTTGATGAAAATGCAGCGGTAATTGTCAATAAGGATGGTAATCCAAAAGGGTCTCGAATTTTCGGGCCAATTCCTCGCGAGCTGCGTGAGCGTAATTATATGAAAATTATTTCGTTGGCTGCGGAAGTTATTTAGGAGTTTAAATGGTTATTCTAAAAGATCGTTCCGTATTAGTTATTTCTGGTGACGACCGAGGGAAAACGGGGAAAGTGTTAGAGGTAAATCGTAGAAAAGGATACGTTGTGATTGATGGTGTAAATGTGAAGAAGCGTCATAAAAAAAAGGATCGTGACGGTAAAAATGGGGGGATTGTTGAGTTTTCGGCCCCTGTCCATATCTCTAATGTACGGCTTATCGATTCGTCGGGTTCTAGCGCGTCCGGCGAGGCAAAGTAAAGAGGTAGATTTGTAATGGTAGGAGCTAAGATGAAGGATTTAAAAGTTTATTATAACGAGGCCGTTAAAAGTAGATTGAGTCAGAAATTTGGGTATAAAAACCCGATGCAGATTCCCAAGATTGTTAAGATTGTTATTAATCGCGGTATCGGTGAAGCGGTTTCGAATTCAAAGGCTGTTGATTTAACTTTTGAGCAGTTATTTGCTTTGACTGGCCAGAAGCCTCTTATTACCACGTCAAAAAAATCGATTTCTAACTTTAAATTGAGGGAGGGGCAGGCGATCGGTTGTAAAGTTACACTTAGGTCAGATAAGATGTTTCATTTTTTAACAAAGTTAATTAACGTTTCTTTGCCTAAAATTCGTGATTTTCGCGGCGTTCCCCACAATAGTTTTGATGGTCGAGGTAATTACACATTGGGGATCAAGGAGGATACTATTTTTCCTGAAATATCCTACGAAAAACTCGATAAGTCGAGAGGTTTTGACGTAACTATTGTGACAACTGCTCGGACTAACGAAGAGGCGTTCGAATTATTATCGGCAATTGGTATGCCGTTTCGAAAAAGGTAGGTTTTTATTATATGGCGCGAGTAGGGTTAGTATTAAAGAACAATAAAAAAGTAAGAACAGTTCAGTACCGAAATCGGTGTAATATTTGTTCGAGGCCCCGTGGGTATATGAGGTTTTTCGGTGTTTGTAGGATTTGTTTTAGAACCTTGTCCGGAGAGGGTAAATTGCCTGGCGTTCGTAAGGCGTCCTGGTAGGAGTTGATAATATGAGAGATATGATAGCGGATCTTTTTACTTGCATTAGAAATAGTGGTGCGGTCAAGCATTCGGATGTTGAGGTTTCCTTTTCTAAAATTCGTTTAGCGATTGTTAAGATTTTGAAGGACGAAGGTTTTATTAAATATTTTGATGTTTTAAATGTCGAGTCTAATAAACGTTCTATTAAAATTGGTTTAAAATATGGCCCAGACGGTAATCATATCGTTAGGGAGATTAAACGCGTTAGTAGGTCTGGCAAGAGGGTGTATGTGCAGAAATCCCAGGTTCCTAAGGTTCAAAACGGTTTTGGGATCTCAATTTTGTCTACCTCTAAAGGTGTGATGACAGGTCGGTCGGCTCGGTTAGCCAATCAGGGCGGCGAGTTGATTGGTATAGTCTTTTAAAGGTAAGGGTAATATATGACACGAGTTGGTAGAAAGATTATTTTGAAGCCTGGTCAGACTGATGTGGTTGTTTCAGGTAGTCGGGTTGTTGTTAAGGGGCCAAAAGGGGAGCTGTCCCTTGAATTGTCTGATGGTATAGGTGTTAATGTTGAGGGTGATAAAGTTCTCGTTCTTAATGTAAACACGGACTCTGCATTGTCGGCAAAACATGGTTTATATAGGGCGTTGTTGGCCAACATGGTTCGAGGCGTCTCTGAAGGATTTAGTAAGGATCTTGAATTGGTCGGTGTTGGGTACAGAGTTTCTCTTCAGGGAGATTCCTTGAATTTCTCCCTTGGATATTCCCATCCCGTAGTTTTCTCGGCTCCGGACGGAATATTTTTTGCGGTCGATGGGCAAACTAAGTTGCGGGTTTCGGGTATTGATAAACAGTTAGTGGGTCAGACTGTTGCTGAAATTATCTCTTTGAGAAGTAGAGACTCTTACAAGGGAAAAGGAATTCGATTAGCAGGGAGTGTCGTCAAAACAAAACCTGGTAAAAGCGTTAAAAAATAGGAGTGTATGATGTCATTGCCCGTAAAAAGAAGTAGGAAGTCTAAAGCTGCTGTGGTTAAAAATGGAAGGCTTCGGCTCTCTGTCTTTAAGAGTAATACTAATATTTACGCTCAAATCGTTGACGACGCTATTGGAAAAACTGTGGTCTCTTCTTCATCGTTGAAGTTAATTGGGGATATGAGTTTGACAGACAAGGCTCGTTTAGTCGGTTCTGATTTGGCCGATAAGGCCCTTAAAAGTCAGGTTAAGTCTGTTTGGTTTGATCGTGGTGCTTATAAGTTCACTGGGCGAGTAAAGGCTTTGGCTGACGCCGCTCGGTCTAATGGTTTAGATTTTTAAGGAGTGGCAGTATGGAACAAAAGCGAGGGTTTGATAGGAGTAAGGTTGATGATGGTATCGTTGAGAAAGTTATTAAGATAGATCGTATCAATAAGGTTGTTAAGGGGGGTAAACGTCTTGCATTTAGAGCTTTCGTAATTGCTGGTGATCAAAGCGGCCAGGTGGGGCTTGGTTTAGGTAAGTCTAAAGAGGTACCGTCTGCAATTCGTAAGGGTGTCGAAAAAGCCAGGAAGCATCTGGAGCGCATCAATATTGTCAATGGTACCATACCTCACGAAGTAATAGGTGAGTACGGCGCCGCTAGGGTTATTTTGAAGCCTGCTCGGCCTGGTACTGGAGTTATAGCGGGCGGTGCGGTTAGGATATTGCTTGAAAGTCTGGGTCTTAAAAACGTTGTGGCTAAATCTCTGGCAAGTAGAAACCCAATAAATTGTGCTAGAGCGGCTTTGGTTGGCCTGTTGCAATGTAAAAATATTGATCAAGAAACCGCCTTACGGGGTAAACCTCTCTCTGTTTTTCTTGGTGAAAGGTAATTAGGAGTTAATAATGAGTAGTTTTGTTTTTAAACCAGCTGATGGGGCGACTCAGAAAAAGAAGCGGTTGGGTAGGGGGAATTCTTCTGGTCATGGTGGGGAGTCCGGTCGAGGCCATAAAGGTCAGAAATCCCGTACAGGATATTCGCGACGTGCCGGTTTTGAGGGGGGGCAAACCCCGTTATATCGGAGGACCCCTAAAAAGCGAGGCTTCGTTGCTGTGGATGCGGTGGTTTTCCAGGTCGTTAATTTGGATTCGATAGCTTTACTCGCTAAGGCTACTGGAAAGTTTGATTTAACCGTAAATGACATGGTCGCGGGTGGTTTGTGTCGGGCCGGCGTCTCTGTTAAGGTGCTGGGGCGAGGAGGTATTGAATCCGCAGTGAATGTTACTGCCTCCTGTTTTTCGCGTTCAGCTAAGGAAAAAATCGAGTCCGTTGGTGGGTCGGCGGCCGTCTGCTAGATGAGTTCTGTACTAGGATTTCTCACCAATAAGGAATTAGTACGTAGGCTATTGTTTACGTTATTAATCGTTGTGCTTTTTAGGGTTGGTAGCCATATTCCAGTGCCTGGGGTTGATATTTTACGCTTGAACTCGTTGTTTGACTCCAATAACGTGCTTGGTTTTTTTAACTTGTTTTCTGGTGGTGGGGTCAAGCGTTTTTCTGTGTTTGCTTTGGGTATTTTGCCGTACATTAATGCATCAATAATTTTTCAGCTTTTAGTAGTTGCAGTTCCTCGTTTAAAGGAGCTGCAAGATGATGGCGAGGCTGGGCGAAGGGAGCTTGCTCAGTACACAAGGTACCTGGCCGTTTTCTTGTCCGTTATCCAGGCGCTTGTTATGTCCGTAGGGTTCAAAGGATACATCCTTCCAAATATTTCGTTGCTGTTTTTCATATCTTACAGTGTCGTCATTTTGGTTGCGGGATCATCTCTAGTTATGTGGTTAGGGGAATTAGTGTCTGAAAAAGGAATTGGTAACGGGGCTAGTTTATTAATATTAGTTGGGATCGTGTCGCAAATGCCTGTTTATTTTCAGAACACATATTTATTTATTTCTGCCGGCGGTGGAATTTTAAATGTGTTAGCACTCGCTGCTATATTTCTCTTGTTGATTTCGTGTGTTGTTGTTGTTCAGCAGGCCCAGAGGCGAGTCGCAATCGGATACTCGAGGAAAGCCGGCGGGCGTGTATCGCTTAGTCGGAGTTATTTGCCATTTAGGTTAATTCAGGGTGGGGTAATGCCGGTTATTTTTTCTTCCGCAGTTCTTCAATTGCCTTTTTTGCTCTCCAAGTTATCGTCTCGCTTCGGTGATTTCGTGTCAAATAGTTATAGATATGATAGTTTTTTGTATAATTTTCTGTTTTGTTTTATGATTTTCTTCTTCAGTTATTTTTATGCGGCTATTACATTTAATCCCAACGAGATTGCGGAGAACCTCAATAAGCACGGGGGATTCATTGCGGGGTTGCGGCCCGGTTCGGAAACTGCGGAATTTTTAGACTCAGTTCTCAGTCGTTTGACCATGGTTGGTGCTGTTTTATTATCTTTGATATCTGTTGTTCCTGTTGTAGGCGCTAGTTTGACAAGAGTAACAACCTTTATTGGACTAGGGGGAACGGCAATTTTGATTGTCGTGGGGGTTACCATGGATATTGTTAAACAAGTTGAAACTCTTTCTGTTAATCGAAAATACGAAAATGGTATCTAATCTAGTTAACGCTGTTATTTTATTGGGCGCCCCGGGGGCCGGTAAGGGAACCCAGACTTCACTTTTGTGTAATGAGTATGGTTTTTTCCGGGTATCTACCGGTGACATTATTCGGGCGGAAGTTAAGTTGGGCTCTTTTTTGGGAAAAACTGTAGCTCATTTTCAAGACAAGGGGCAGCTCGTTCCCGACGATCTTGTTAGTGAGTTGGTTTTTTCTAGGTTGAGGGCCCTTGAATCGGATTCGTTTGTTTTCGACGGGTTTCCTAGAACACTGGCTCAGGCTATAAAGCTTGATGAGTATCTTCAAGCATCTTCGTTGTCGTCGTCCGTGGTGTTAGTTGACGTGCCGTTTGAATCGATTCGTACGAGGATTCTTGGTCGTTTGTATTGCCCAGGATGTCAAAGCATTTTTAGCTCTCTAGCCTCGGCTGCCTACGAAGGAATGCCATGTCCTTGTTGTGGGGTACAATTGGCTGTTAGGCCAGATGATAATATCGAGGTCCTCAAAGATCGGTACGATATATATAATCGTGAAATTGGTCCTATTTTAGAGTACTATGGTAGTAGAGTAAGATCGGTTGATGGTACACAGCCTTCGGAAATGGTTTATGATTCTTTAGTTCGCTTATTGGAATTGAAGTCGTTTCAATGCTAGAGGTCGGGCACTTAACATCTTTGTGTTGATAATATATAATTGGGGCCCTTATTTTTTTGTTTTGAAAGAGGTTGGATAGCATTGGGAAAGAAAGACGACGTAATAGAGGTTTCTGGTGTGATTTTGGAGTCGCTCCCTAATGCGCAGTTTAAGGTTAAGTTAGATACGGGGCAAATTATATTGGCCCATATTTCTGGTAAAATTCGGAAGAATTATATTCGAGTACTTCTTGGTGATGTCGTTAAGGTTGAGCTATCGGCTTATGACCTTTCACGGGGTCGAATTACCTATCGAGTTAAGTAGTAAGGAGAGTTTTATGAAAGTTAGAGCGTCTGTTAAGCGAATTTGTAAGGATTGTAAGGTTATCCGAAGAGCCGGCATTGTTAGGGTTATTTGTAAGATTGCGAAACACAAGCAGAGACAGGGATAAGGAGTATTAGAATGGCACGTATTAGCGGAGTTGATTTGCCCCGTAATAAAAGAGTCGAGATTGGTTTGACATACGTTTATGGCATAGGGTTGAAAACCTCGTCTGACATTTTGTTGAAGCTTGGTATAAATTCAGACACACGTGTAAAAGACCTCTCAGAAGATGAGATTGTAAGACTGAGATCAGCGTTGTCTGATTACGCGATCGAGGGAGATCTTCGGCGGCAGGTTAGTCAAAACATACGACGTTTGACTGATATTGGCTGCTATAGAGGTATACGGCATCGTCGAAAGTTACCTGTTAGGGGGCAACGTACCCATACCAACGCAAGGACAAAAAAGGGTAAGCGTGTTGCGATTGCCGGTAAAAAGAAAGTAACTAAATAGTTAGTAATAACTTAATCTTAAGGAGAATTGAATTGGTTTTAAAGAAGAAGAAAAAAGTTAAAAAAAATGTTGGTACTGGGCTAGTTACGATTAAATCTACCTTTAATAACACTATTGTTACCATATCTGATGCCGAAGGGAACGTTGTGGCTACAGCCTCGACTGGAATGGCGGGGTTTAAAGGCACAAAAAAAGGCACCCCTTTCGCTGCTCAACAAGCCGGTGAGATTGCTGCGAAGAAAGCGGTGGAGTCAGTTGGGATGGTCAGGGTAAGTGTTCTTGTAAAAGGACCTGGTTCTGGTCGGGAGACTGCTATTAGGGCTTTGCAAGCCGCAGGTTTGGAGGTGGAGTCTATAAAAGACGTAACCCCTATCCCACACAACGGGTGTCGACCTCGTAAACGTCGGCGAGTGTAGAGGAGTTATTTATGGGTACTTATAATGGTCCTAAATGCAAAATATGTCGGCGCAATCGGGTTAAACTTTATTTGAAAGGGTCACGATGCGAATCTGCCAAATGCGCAATCGAGAAGAGAAATTACACCCCTGGGCAACGGTCCGTTGTTCCAAAAAAAATATCTGAATTTGGGCGTCGTTTGCGAGAGAAGCAAAAGCTTAGATTTTTCTACGGTGTTTCGGAGCGACAGATTCGTATTTATTTCGAGAAAGCCCGTCGTTCAAAGGGTATTACTGGGGATAATTTACTTTCCCATTTTGAGCGCCGACTAGATAATGTTGTGTTTAGATTGGGTGTCGGCACCTCTCGAAAAGAGTCTAGGCAAATTGTGGGACATGGCCATTTCCAGGTAAATGGGATTGACGTTGATGTGCCCTCTTACATTGTTAAAGAAGGGGATTTGGTTAGTCTTAAGCGCTTAAATGATGGCCCTTTCGTCGTCCGTTTTGATGGAAAAAAGGGCACTCCCGCTTGGTTGGTTTCTGATCCTTCGGCTAAGGCTGCCCGTGTCGCCCATTTGCCACGTCGAGAAGAAATCGATGTTCCAGTCGAAGAACAGTTAGTTGTAGAATTTTATTCACGGTAGATTAGAGGAGGTGTCGATTGAGTTCACAGTTAAAACCTTGGGTTAAGTTTGAAGAATTGCCGGATAACGGCGGGCGGTTTGTGTTTTCTCCCTTAAGTAAAGGTATGGGAACGACCGTTGGAAATTCGTTGAGAAGAGTTTTGTTGTCATCTTTGGCTGGTTACGCTATTTCATCCGTAAAGATTGATGGTGTTAAGCATGAATTCTCTTCGATTCCGGGGGTTGTCGAGGATGTTTTCGACGTTATTAGTAACCTCAAAGGGATTGTTTTTAAGTCCGACGATGACTCTGAAAAATTGTTAAAAATAGCGGTTTCTAAAAAAGGAAAGGTATTTGCCAAGGACATTCTTTTAGATGGCGATATCGAGATTGTTAATCCGGAAGTTTATATCGCGGAGGTGACATCGGGATCGGGTTTAAAAATTGAAATGATCGTTCGTCGTGGCGTCGGGTACGAGTCCGCTGAAAATAATAGAGGCGATGATTCTAGCATAGACACCATCTCGCTTGATTCCTCATATTCTCCTGTAGTTAAGGTAAATCATCAGGTTGAGAATATTAGAGTGGGCAAAGAGTTAGATTACGATAGTTTGTCTTTGGATGTTTGGACTAATGGAAGTGTTGATGTTGCTGTTGCTGTTCGTTCCGCGGCAGGTATTTTAGTTGATCATTTTCAGTTGTTCGGTCGGTTAAACGAAAAGCCTATTCAAGAAAATATTAAGGGTCGTGAAGGTGTCGGGGAAAAAACTAAGGATTCCGCCCTTAGTCTTTCCGTCGATGATTTGGAGCTGTCGGCCCGCTCTTCTAACTGTTTAAAAAGGGCTGGTATAGATTCTGTTGCCGAGTTGATTGAAAAAGACATAACAGAATTAATACAGATAAAAAACTTCGGCAAAAAAAGTGCGGATGAGATTAATGATAAACTTAAGCATTATGGGCTAGCGTTGAAAGGCACGATTGCTTAATTCGAGGTAAAATATGCGTCATAGATATGGTAATAAAAAGTTAGGAAAACCAACCGATCAGCGTCTAGCGTTGTTAAGGTCTCTAGTTCGAAGTTTGATCCTTCATGGTAAGATCAAAACTACGGATACCCGCGCTAAAGAGGCTAGAAAGATCGCTGAGTCGTTAGTCACACTTGGTAAAGATGGGTCGTTACATTCCCGGCGTCTTGCCCTTAAAGTATTAAATGATTCGGCGATTATAAAAGATATTTTTGATTCTATAGCGCCTAGGATGGTAGGTCGGGACGGCGGCTACACTCGGATTGTTAAACTTGGTGTTCGTCGGGGTGACGCTGCCGTTGTGTCACAGTTAGAGTGGGTTGCATAGGTATAAAGTCGTTCTTGGTTATTCCGGGTCTGGGTTTTTCGGTTCGCAGGTTCAGGTTGGCTTGCGGACTGTAGAAGGCGTTTTTTCCCATGTGTTCGAGACCCTACGTATCCCTGGAAAAATTGTTGGATTTGGTGCTAGAACCGATTCAGGGGTCAGCGCCTCTGGGCAAACCGTTTTTATCGATGTGGATTCGTCGGTCTCGTACTTGCGATTATTGGGGGGGTTCGAGGCTTTGCTTCCTTTTGATATTTTTCTAAATCGGCTAATGCCTGTCTCCCGATGTACTCATCCTCGGGGTAGTGCGAGGTATCGGGAGTATAGATATTATCTTACGGATGAAAAGTTGCCGTTCCCTTTTAGGGGAACTGTGACACCAGTTTCTTTTAAATTGGACATTGCTAGGTTGAATTATTTTGCAAATATGGTTTTGGGACGCCACGATTTTGGTGGGTTTGAAAACTCTGGGTCTCCTGGTAAGTCTAGAGAAAAAATTGTAGTCCGATCTGATTTTGTTCAGTCTAGGGAAGTCAGTTCGCGATTTATGAGTAGTTTTAATTTAGTAACATATGTTATAGTCGCTGATAGTTTTTTGTATCGAATGGTTCGTAATGTTGTGGGAGCTATTTTGTGCGCCTCTTCAGGCAAGCTGGAAGTTGGCCAGTTTTTAGGCATGCTTAGTAGTGGAAAAAGAACGGCGAGGTATCTTGCCGTACCAGCAGAAGGCTTAGAACTTCATAGAATATATTATTAGTGAGGAATGTTTGGTTATGAAAAGTCAAAAGTCGTTTTATCCTAAAAGTCTTGATTTAGACGGTTGTAAGTGGGTGTTGGTTGATGCTGAGGGGCAGGTGCTTGGTCGGCTTGCTTCTGTGATTGCTGGTATCGTTCGTGGAAAACATAAAGCGACTTACACTCCATCGGCTGATATGGGTGATAATGTTGTTGTCATTAATGCGGATAAAATTAAAGTTACAGGTGATAAATTGGAGTCTAAGATTTATTACAGACATAGCGGGTATCCCGGTGGAATTAAATCGACACAATTTAAAAACATGAGCTCCATCAAAATATTAGAAATAGCGGTCAATGGTATGCTTCCCAAGACTAAATTAGGTGCGAAGTTGGCTAAGAAGGTCAAAATTTATTCGGGGTCCGATCACCCGCATTCCGCGCAGGATCCCGAGGTTTTAGTGATTAAGAAAAAGGAGAGCTAGAGAATCGTTATGGATAAGGAAAAGAAGGCCGTTGTAAAGAAGGATCCTAAAGTAAAAACAGAGAAGACAAAAGCAAGTCCAAGCGTCGATCCTAAGGAGCCTGCCCCCGTAAAACCTCGGGAAACTCTCAAAGTCCCTGGCAGTTCAGTTTATGGTACGGGGAAAAGAAAAAGTTCAATAGCGAAAGTTTGGCTTTTTCCGGGAACTGGCATAGTTGAAATTAATGGATTGAGCGCGTCTGAGTATCTTCCAACTCCTATTGAAGTTAAGCAGGTTCTTCGACCTCTGGAAACTTTGAACTTGGTTGGGAAATATGATTTGCGTATTACGGTTCTTGGCGGAGGGTTGATGGGGCAAGCCGGAGCTGCTCAACACGGGGTAGCGAGGGCATTGTTGGAGGTTAATCCTGAATTTAGAAAAACGTTGAAAGACGAAGGGTTCCTTACACGTGATCCTAGGGTTAAAGAGCGTAAGAAATACGGTCGTAAACGTGCTCGTAAAGGGTTTCAGTTTAGAAAGCGTTAGACCCTTAGTTATTTGTCAATATACAATGGGCCGAGTCCGTGAGGATTCGGCTTTTTATTTTTAATTTCTAGGTGATCTATGTTTCGTATTCGGACCTTTAATAAAATTTCTAAAGATGGCCTCAGGTTATTTGAAAAAAACAGGTACGAAGTATCTGAGGGCCTTTTAAGTCCCCACGCAATTGTTGTTAGGTCGGCTAATTTACACTCTGAGGTCTTTGATTCTAACTTGCTGGCGATTGCGCGTGCGGGAGCTGGAACAAACAATATTCCAGTTACTGAGTGTACGAAGCGAGGTGTTGTTGTATTTAACGCTCCTGGTGCTAATGCGAACGCGGTAAAGGAACTTGTTCTTGCAGGAATGTTATTAGCTGCAAGGAATCTAGTGTCGGGAATTGAGCATACTAGAGGCCTGTTTGGGCAGGGGGATCGAATTCCGGAAGTCGTTGAGAAAGACAAGGCTCGATTTGCTGGTATTGAAATTAGGGGAAAAAAGTTAGGAGTAGTTGGCCTTGGCGCTATTGGGATGATGGTAGCCAATGATTCTGTTTCTCTTGGGATGGAGGTAGACGGGTACGATCCGTTTATTTCGGTTCATAGTGCGTGGTCATTATCTCATCAGGTGAAGCCATCGGCGTCACTGTTAAAGTTATTTAGCACATCGGATTTCATAACCCTTCATATGCCGTTAACACCTGAGACTGTTGAAATGGTCAACGCTAAAACCTTGCAGCAGTTTAAGAGAGGCGCTGTCTTGCTAAATTTCGCTAGGGCTGAAATTGTAAACGAAACTGACGTGATTGAAGCTTTAAATACGGGACATTTAGCTGCTTATGTGACTGATTTTCCTACCCAGCAGTTGCTCGGCAATCCGTCGGTTATTTGTGTTCCGCACCTTGGGGCTTCGACGGTTGAGGCTGAAAATAATAGCGCGATTATGGTTGTTCGGCAGACGATGGATTTTTTGGAAAACGGTAATATCTCTAACTCCGTAAATTACCCAAACTGTTCCGTGGACCGTAGTGGCGATTTTAGGTTAACGATAACTAATGAGAACGTTCCGAATATGGTTGGCCAAATATCCTCGATGTTGGCTAGTGATGGCCTAAATATTTCTGAGATGGTCAATAAAAGTAGAGGTGATCTCGCTTATAACATTGTCGATGTTAACGGTAAACCAAGCAGTACGTTGGTCCAGAGACTGCGCGATATTGACGGCGTCCTTTCTGTCAGAGAATTATAGTTTTTTGGAGGCTTGATAATGAGTACCACGACTTCTGATTTTAGGGTTTTTGATATTGAACTTTCCGAATGGGGACGGAAAGAAATAAGGATCGCCGAGGAAGAGATGCCTGGTCTGATGGCCCTTCGTGCGAAGTATTCGGGTCGGAAGCCTTTAAAAGGGGCGAAAATAGCCGGGTCGTTGCATATGACATTGCAAACGGCTGTTCTTATTGAAACATTAGTTGAATTAGGTGCCGAAGTCCGATGGGCATCGTGTAATATTTTTTCAACTCAGGATCACGCAGCGGCGGCGATAGCTGCTGCTGGTATTCCAGTTTTTGCTTGGAAAGGCGAGTCACTGGAGGATTACTGGTGGTGCACCGATCGTATTTTGGATTTTGATGGATTTGGTCCAAATTTGATTGTTGACGATGGAGGCGACGCTACTTTATTGATTCATCGTGGATTTCAAGCTGAAAAAAATCCCTCGATATTAGATGAGCGAACCGATAATAAAGAGCTTAATATCGTTAATGATTTACTGCGACAGAGTTTACAACGTGATCCGTTTCGTTTTACAAAAATGCTTCCGTCTATTCGTGGTGTTTCTGAGGAAACAACAACGGGAGTAAATCGTTTGTACCAAATGGCTAACAGTAATCAATTGCTCTTTCCTGCGATCAATGTTAATGATTCGGTGACAAAATCAAAATTTGATAATTTGTATGGTTGTCGGGAAAGTTTAGCAGACGGTATTAAACGAGCGACGAATGTAATGGTAGCCGGAAAGGTTGCTGTAGTTTGCGGGTACGGGGATGTCGGCAAGGGTTGTGCTCAATCTATGCGAGGGTTTGGGGCGCGAGTTATTGTTACTGAAATTGATCCGATTTGCGCACTTCAAGCTGCAATGGAGGGGTTCGAAGTTACCCTTATAGAGGATACTTTGGATCGTGGGGATATATTTATTACGACTACTGGGAATAAAGATATTATAACAGTAGAGCATATAGCCAATATGAAGGACCAGGTTATCGTATGTAATATTGGACACTTTGATAATGAGATTCAGGTAGAAAAACTTGAAAAGTTTCCTGGGGTAAAACGTGAAAATATAAAACCTCAGGTTGACGCCTATCACTTCCCTTCAGGTAAAACGATTTACTTGTTAGCGGAGGGGCGTTTGGTAAATTTAGGGTGTGCAACCGGTCATCCGTCCTTTGTTATGAGCACATCCTTTACCAATCAAGTTTTGGCTCAGATTGAATTATGGACTAATTCTTTGGAAACAAAGGTACATACGTTGCCCAAACGCCTTGACGAAGAAGTTGCTCGATTGCATTTAGAGAAATTGGGTGTGAAGTTAACTAGGTTGAGCAGTGAACAAGCCACCTACATTGGTGTATCTCCCGACGGACCATATAAGCCGGACCATTATAGGTATTGAGTAAATGGAGGTTTAAATGAATATTTCGGCCAGCCCACGTGCTAATTCGAGTGTTTCCATACCGCCTGTTTCGAATATCCAGTCGATAGAAGATCCAGCGTTTAAAGATTTATTAGCTGAGGCTAAAGGTCGTTTGACTAACCCGTTTTCTCAAACGTCTCCGTTGATGAATATCAGTGGCTCGGATACAGTTGCTGAAACTAATTCCTTGAGTGGAATGATCGCTCCGGGCACCGGTGCAACTTCAGTTGGCTCTGAATTTGATCAGGTTGATGCAATGAACAATCGCGTCTTCTCTGAAATCTACTCAACCATTCAGAATAAATTGGCTATCCTGAAGCAGAATCAAGCGGCTTCTGAGGTCAATCATGCTACCATAGGTTTGTTGTCCGAATTGGACACCCAAAACTTGGTTCTTATGGCAAAAAAAGTTGCGGAATATTATGGGACATCCCTTTCTGCTGACTATAAAAAACAGGCGGAAAAAACGTTGGCCAAAATTATGTCGAAATTGGCGTCTCAGTCTGAATTAGGTAACCGGGTAGCCAGTGATGGCCTTCAGTCGTTGGTCGGTGTGTTTAAAGATGGTACCGTCCCTCAAATCGTTTTGTCGTCCTTTATTGACGATGATGTGTCCCTGACAAAACCAATTCCTTAATAGGTGTGAAATTAGTCGTAGGCCTGGGAAATCCTGGAAACGAATACATAGGAACTCGGCATAATGTTGGGTTTGACGTCGTTCTTTCTTCGATGTCTGATCAGGCCTCAGGACCAGTATCCAAATTTCAAGGCAACCTCTATGACGATTGTATTGGAGGAAAAAAAGTAATTACCTTGCTTCCTCAAACGTTTATGAATCTGTCAGGAAAGTCTGTGCGATCGGTGATTTCATTTTATAAAATTGATGTAGGCAATATTTTAGTCGTTTATGACGATTTTGATATTAATGTTGGCAAATTAAGGTTGCGGCAATCAGGTAGTGCCGGCACACATAACGGTATGAAATCAATTGTTCAGGAGCTTGGTACGACGATGTTTTGGCGATTACGAATTGGAATTGGTCCGAAAGATTCGACTCGCTCTGTGTCCGACTTTGTTCTCTCCAAATTTACCAATACTCAATCGGCCGAAATAAATAGTGTATTTCCAATGGCTCGCGAAGTTATTTCGGAATGGATAAATGAGGATTATAACCATGCCTTCCGATTGTGCAGCTTATGACGGTAAATTTGGGATAGTTTTAGGTCCAATACATTCAACGTCAGTATTTTATCGTCGGGTCCATTATTTGGGATAATCGACGCAAATCTTCTGGATGAGTCAGCTTGATATTTTCTATGTTTCCAGGGACTGACGTTACTTTGTAGCCGGCGTTTTCGATTACTGAAGATTCATCGGTAAATTTAATATCGTACGGGTCCGCTGATGCTATGCAATGGAAATATCTGCTTGAAAAGTATTGAGGAGTTTGTGCTGCAATGATGGTGTTTCGAGGTATTGTTTCAATGATGATATTGTCAGGCGTTATTCGTTTTATAGTGTCAGTGACACCTATACTCGGAACAATAGCCTCAAAGTCTGAAGCTTTAGCTAGCATCCGCTTAATTAGATCGGTTCCTGGGTTTGGACGGGCTCCATCATGAATAAACACACCTTGTGGTCTGATTGAGAGGGCCTCTAGTGCGATTTGAACCGAGTGTAAACGAGTGCTTCCTCCGATGATAACCTTAAGGTTTGGAATCGGATCACATAATGTCTTTATTTTATCAAAATGCTCTGCCGGTGCGGTCACAATAATTTCGGAAAAGTTCTCAATTGAAAACGCCTGAATTGAGTGGATCAGTACTGGAACCCCTTGAATATGCTCGAGTACCTTACACGTATTTGGCCCGTATCGTGAGCTTGATCCTGCGGCTGTTATTACTACCGCAAACCTTCCGCTGGACATCATTTCGTGACCCAAGAATAATAGGATTGAATAATTGATCGTAACAGCCGAATTGGGAACACAATAATCATGGTACATAATCATATAAAAAAATTAGATGAACTGACTATTGCGAAAATAGCTGCTGGAGAGGTCATTGATCGTCCGGTCTCTATTGTGAAAGAGTTGGTCGAAAATTCCATTGATGCAGGCGCTAAAAAAATAAGCGTTCATATTAATCGCGGTGGGATAGATCTCATTCGGGTAAGTGACGATGGCGTGGGTATTCCCGCTGATCAACTGGTATTGGCACTTGACGATCATGCGACTAGTAAAATTACATCGATGGATGATTTATTTTCGTTACGTTCTATGGGATTTCGCGGGGAAGCTTTGGCAAGTATTCGACATGTTGCCGAGATTAATATTATTTCAAGGTATCGATTTTCAGAATATGGGGGGCAAATTTCTGCAACCGGAGAACATATTGCCTCGGTTAAAACTGCCGCCCATCCGGAGGGCACTGTCGTTGAGGTAAGAGATTTGTTTCGAAACATCCCTGTTCGTCAACGGTTTTTAAAATCCCCAGCAACTGAGCTTTCTATGGTTAGTGATTTGATTCAATCTATGGCCTTACAGAATCCTGAAATTGAATTTGTTTTGAGTAACGATGGAAAAGAAATTATTAATACAAAAGGCGTCTATACCTTGGACGATCGCATGATATTGTTATTTGGGAAAGAACTTAGGAATAAGTTATTGCCGGTTGATCTTGAAATATCAGGTTATCAAGTATCTGGGTATATTTCGCAGCCAACCCAAACGTACTCTAATCGGTCTCGTCAGATTTTTTCCGTGAATAATCGCTGGGTCAAAAGCCCCCTTCTTCAAAAAGCGATTGTTCAAGGGGCCGCTGATTCGGTGACTCAGGGTAGGTTCCTTGCGGCTGTCCTTAACATTTCTGTTCCTGTGGATCAATTGGACGTGAATATTCATCCACAAAAGCTCGACGTCAAATTTGTGAATTCAGGTTTTGTCTTTGATGTGGTATTGAAGGGGATCCGACAGTCAATTTCAGGCATAACGACGAAAGTAATTAGCTCATCCAATAACCATACGGCGGCTGTGACGAATTCAAGTTTGACAGCGAGTAGATCTGTAGACAATCTACCTGCTCATACCGATGTGTTGTTTAAAGCAATTGAGTGGGGACAAAATAACGGGCCGCTGGCATTGCCGACACCGTCAGGGAAAGGTTATCAGCCGGTGGTGCATTTTCAAATTTTTGAGACCTATATTGTGGTTAACGCCGGGACCGCGCTCCTCCTACTTGATCAACATGCTGTGCACGAGCGGATACTTTACGAAAAGTATAAAACCTTGAGCTCGAGCAACGACTATGGGCAACCACTTCTAGCCGCAGAAGTTTTTTTTCTTGATTCACAGAAGGCGGCACGATTTTGGGAATTATCAGGCCTTTTTACAGAACTTGGTTTCAAATTCGAGGATTTTGGCTCGGGGCAGATTATAGTGCGAGAGGTACCGGTTTCGATGGCTGGACCTGCCGCAGAACGCTTGATTCTTGCGTTTATCGACGATAATCCTGATGTTACGGCGGCCAACTGGGACCGTTTGTTATTGGAAAAAGAGACATTGCAACGGATGGCGTGTCGGGCTGCAATTAAGGCGGGGAAAAAGATGGCCCCTGAGGAAGTCGATGCTATGGTTGCAGAATTAATTCATACACCATCTAATTTTACATGCCCCCACGGACGGCCGCTGTATATCACATTCAAAAAGAATGATTTAGAGCGAATGTTTTTGAGAACCTAGCGTTGACATGCCAGACTACCATCCTCATAATGCCTCCCGATGCCTAAAAATTTATTAATTGTAGAATCTCCTGCCAAAGCAAAAACTATTTCTAAGTTTCTGGGAAACGATTTTGAAATTAAAGCGTCATTTGGGCACGTCCGAGATCTTCCCGCCTATACATTAGGAATCGATGTGAAAAACGATTTCTTGCCGAAATATCAGATCTTGAAAGACAAAGGCAAGCTGATAACAGAAATGAAAAAATTAGGTAAATCTGCCGCCACAGTCTATATTGCAACCGACCCTGATAGGGAGGGAGAAGCGATTGCGTGGCATATTCAAGAAGCCATCGATTTGCCCAAAGAAAAAATTCGCCGAATTGTTTTTCATGAGATCACTAAACAAGCGATTCAGAATGCCATTCATGAAAGTCGAAGTATCGATAGTCAGCTAGTCGACGCTCAGCAAGCCCGACGAGTCTTGGATCGATTAATTGGGTATAAGCTTAGCCCTATTTTGTCTAAAAAAATTCGAAAAGGCTTGAGTGCTGGGAGGGTTCAATCTGTCGCGGTGAAATTGGTGTGTGATCGAGAAAAGTTGATATTGGCCTTTGTTCCTGAAGAATACTGGGTAATAACTGCTGGGTTCGATTCTGGTGATGGAAAATTTTTTGCGAAGTTAACCAGCGTCGGCCAGCCCGCCAAAAAGGTTTTGCCCAAAAACGAATCTGAAGCCTCGATTTTGTACAATCAATTAGTTGATGCCGAGTTTTCGGTTGGAGAATTAAAAAAATCGCAAAGTAATCGGTACCCCAATCCCCCATTTATTACGTCAACTTTACAACAGGAAGCATCCCGAAAATTAAATTGGACTACGAAAAAAACGATGCTGGTTGCCCAACAGTTATACGAAGGTGTCGATATTGGATCGGATACCGTGGGATTAATTACGTATATGAGGACCGATTCATTTCGGATCGCCGACGAAGCCCGATTAGCAGCCCGGGACTACATTAAGACGACCTATACGGAAAAATATTTACCTTCCAAGCCACCTGTATATAAGAATAAGGGCAACATTCAGGATGCACACGAAGCGATTCGTCCAACCTCACTCGCTTGGACTCCTGATCAAGTAAGCGGAAAAATTAATACCGATCAGTATAAATTGTATCGGTTGATTTGGGATCGATTTATCGCCTCCCAGATGGTCCCCGCTTTAGTAGAAAATACCCAGGTGGTGATTGTTGCCGAAAAATCCGAACAGCCGCCCCTTCAGTTAAAGGCGAGTGGCCAAGTTATATTGTTTAACGGATTTATGTCGGTATACACTGAAAGTAAAGATGACGAATCAGATTTGGATGATCCACGATTGCCAGTTTTAGTTGAGGGGCAGCAACTAAAAAAAATAACCTTAGAGAAAGTTCAAAAATTTACTCAGCCCCCCCATCGATTTACCGAGGCCACCTTGGTCAAGGAAATGGAGGAAAATGGGATTGGTCGACCGTCTACCTATGCGCCAACCATCTCGTTGATAGTTGATCGAGGCTATGTCGAAAAAGATAAAAAGACGTTAATGCCGACGGAATTGGGAATGACTGTTAACGACAAATTGTCAGAGTATTTTTCCAATATAATCGATACAGAATTTACTGCTGAGATGGAAACCCGTTTAGATGAAATTATGGAAGGAAAGCATGTTTGGGTCGATATTGTCCGCCAGATTTATGACCCCTTTGTGATGATGCTTGAAAAAGCGGACACTGAAATGGAAAAAATAAACACTGATCGGGCAACCGACGAGGTGTGTGACAAGTGTAGTCATCCAATGATCATCAAAGCTGGGCGATTTGGTGATTTTATGGCATGTTCAAATTTTCCTGAGTGTAAAAATACAAAGTCGATTGTGAAAGACCTTGGTGTATCATGTCCAGACTGTGGCGGGGTTGTTTCCGAGAAGCGTTCAAAGCGAGGTAAGGTATTTTTTGGGTGCGGGAATTACCCTAAGTGTACATTTGCATTATGGGATCGTCCGGTGTCAGAGCCCTGTCCCAATTGTCAGAACCCCTTAATGGTAGTCAAGCAACTTCGAGGTAAACGTGAACAGAAAAATTGTCCCAAGTGTAACTATTCAGTGGATTAATTCGTTTAAAACTCTGGTTTCTCGCAATATCTTTCTGAAGCTGGTAGCTCTGATAGTGACCATTATACTTTTTTATCTTGCCCATTCAATTCCGGTGACCCGGTGATCCAAATTAAGTCTGTTGAACAATTGAAGTTGTGGCGGCAGTCTCAACTTGGATCCGTTGTAATCGTCCCTACTATGGGAGCATTACATTCTGGACACCTGGCGTTGATAGAGGTTGCGAAACGTCGATTTGATGTTGTCCTCGTCAGTATTTTTGTTAATCCTGGGCAATTTGGTCCAAGGGAAGATTTTTTTCAATATCCGAGACCATTACATGCCGATTTAGAAAACTTACAACATGCGGGTGTTGATGCGGTATTTTTACCGACTGATCAAGATATTTACCCAAATGGATACAGAATAGCAACGCGCATCAAAGTACCCATTATGGGAAAGGTGTTGTGTGGTAAATCTCGTCCCCGATTTTTTGAGGGTGTTTGTAGCGTAGTTTTACGCCTTATTCAATTATCTCGCCCGATGGGAATCGTGTTGGGTGAAAAAGATTTTCAACAGTTACAAATTATTAAAGAAATGCTCACATCGTTGTTTTATGAGGTCGAAGTAATCGGCGTTAAGACTGTTAGAGATGCGACAGGTCTTGCCCTTAGTTCCCGTAATCAATATTTGTCGTCTGACGATCGACGGTTAAGCGCTGAGATCTATCACGGAATGCTACTTGTTAGAAATGCGTCGATTACTAATCATAGGGTGTCCTTTCTAAGGCATATATTTTTCCAGTACATCACAGATAAAATTCCTGGTTCCCGAATTGACTACGCTGATATAGTGGACTCTCGAATTAGACGCCTGCGTGTGATTAAACCTGATGCTCGCCTCATTGTCGCAGTATGGATTGAAAAGACGCGCCTAATAGATAATCTTGCGCTACGAGATCAATTTGAATTAACTAACGATTAATTAAGTCTATACAGTACTGAGACTGTTCGTTGGTTCAATTACCGTTATATTACCGTTTAAATAACGTTAGGCAGATATCGTTAGTCGCATAGCTGCCATTTAATTCAAAAAATGGGGTCAGTTTGACTGCAACCTCAGTGAGTTCGTGAATGGGGTAGTAATAGAATGCATTGTGACGATCTTCAATGGCACATCGGTCAGATAGCAGTGAGATACTTACCGCGACCTCTGCAAGCTGATACATTTTGGTGAGGTGCTGTTCTAAGTATTGAATTTGATCGTTTTGGTTGTGATTTAGAGTGCCCGCAGCAATAACGTAATCATAATCGCCCATATGATTTTCGAGCGATTCCTCGATAAATAATCCTGAGGGATGACTGGTTCGAGCTATCCGTATCATGTTTGGACTAATGTCTAAGCCAACATATCGCCAGTCGGGGAAGTAGGTGCCCAGAAATTTATACATTTCACCATCCCCGCATCCGACATCAAGTATTAACGCCGGATCAGGATTTAATGGGCGTGTTAAGGCCCAAAACCGTCGATACTGGGACTCTGCGGAATACCATCCGGATCGTCGAAACGATTCGCTAAAACGATCGGCGCGTAAATCATAATATTCCGTTATTGATGGCAAAGGTTAAGCCGTGACCCGTGATTGAACGAGGAATTCGGCAATTTGAACCGCATTTAAAGCGGCACCTTTTTTAAGATTGTCACCCACACACCATAATTCAATTCCATTTCTGATTGATAGGTCATTTCGTATTCTGCCAACGAAAACGTTATCCTCTCCAGCTACTTGGCGAGGAGTTGGATATTCTTGCTCTAAAGGAGAATCAAGGACCGAAACACCTGGGGCCGCTTCAAATAATTTTCTGGCATCGTCAGCAGATAGGTATTCTTTTGTTTGTATATTAATTGATTCCGAATGCCCCACAAAAACAGGGACTCGTACAGCAGTTGCTGTAATTCGGATAGTATCATCTCGGAGAATTTTTTGGGTTTCTTGAATCATCTTCATTTCTTCTTTTGTGTACCCGTTGTCCAAAAAGACGTCAATTTGAGGAATAACATTAAATGCAATCGGAGATTTAAAGACGTTTCCTTGATAGTCTGAGCCGTTGAGGTTGGCTCGGCTTTGAGATTCTAATTCTTGAATAGCATCTTTACCGGCCCCGGAAACGGATTGATAGGTTGATACCACGATTCGTTCAATACCGACGGCATCATAAATTGGTTTCAAAAGGAGGACCATTTGAGCTGTTGAGCAATTTGGATTTGCGATTATACCTTTGTGGCCTTTTATGGCATCTCCATTGACCTCTGGAACGATTAACGGCACGTCATTATCCATTCGAAAATGAGATGTATTATCAATTACAACGGCCCCCGATTTTACCGCAAGGGGAGCGTATTTTTCAGAAATGGACCCTCCTGCAGAAAATAACGCAAAATCAACGCCGATGAATGATTCGTCATTTAACACGTCAACGTCAATTGTGTTGCCTTTAAAATCTATTGTTGAGCCAGCGGATCGTTCGGAAGCTAATGGAATCAGTTTGGCCACTGGAAACTTTCGTTCTTGAAGAGTTTCGATCATTTCCTTACCTACAACTCCTGTGGCGCCAACTACTGCAACTACGTAACCTTTACTCATAAAAATGTCTCCCTAAATTTACAATTCTAAAACGTTTTCTAGACCATAAACTAGTCCAGTGATCTGATTTATTTTTCGAACGCACAAAATAACGCCGGGCATGAACGATTCTCTTGAAATTGTATCGTGCCGTATCGTCAGAGTTTGACCAATGCCACCCATGATTACTTCCTGCGATGCTACGTATCCCGGTAATCGAATGGAGTGGATCGGAATATTATGTTTTCGACCGCCACGGCATCCTGTGATTAATTCGGTTTCGTCTAGAGCAACACAGTTTACCTGTGAATTAGTATTAGCAATAAACTCGGCTGTCTTTATTGCCGTGCCAGATGGGGCATCGGCTTTCTTGTCGTGATGGAATTCGATAATCTCAACTTTTGGCATATGTTTTGCCGCTTCTGCTGCAAATTTCATTAACAAAACGGCCCCTACTGCAAAATTAGGGATCACCATTATCCCGACGGCGGCTTGACGTGCTAAATTATCTAATTCATGCAGATCTAATTCTGATAATCCAGTGGTACCGATAATAGCATGGCATCCGGCGTTTATTGTTCGAATTGCATTGGATTTTACACAACTGGGGTGAGTAAAATCGATCACGACCGAAGCCTGTGTTTTCTCAATCGTTTTTTGCAAATCGTCGTCCCGATCGATACTTGCCACCAAATTTAAATCGGGTTGGCCCAAAATTGCGTTAACTGATTCCTGTCCCATCTTACCTAACGCACCGTTTACTATGACATTAACCATTATTTCCTCCACCTGAGAATGGATTGGGTATTTAAAGTGCTTATTATCGTTGAATTCAAATTCTAGTACAAGTTTTTCAAAAATTTTTACGATAGTTATTGCGATGAAAAGTTTGAAATGTTGGTATCGATGGGGAGCGTGTCTCGCTGTTATGCTCATGTGTGGATGCGGGAAAATGGTGTCGGATATTCCAACCGGATCTGGATCAGAGGTCGCTCCAGAGGAAATTCGTTACATTCAATTTCAATCGACGTCCTATCAGATAAGTATGCGAGAGATAGTCGATTTATCGACTCAAGTGACACCTAATGTGTCGGGTTTTGGGCTAGTGTGGGAAATAGATGACCCATTAATTGCGACGATCGATTCATCCGGAGTCGTCGAGGGGCTGTCTCCAGGTATCACCCTTGCTCATCTGACGCTGGCTCAAAACGATATGTTGTCATGTGCGGTTCAAATCATTGTTTCGCCAACCTCAAACCAACGCTTAAATTATAGCGATTTAGTGATTTATAAAATGGAAACTGCCCAACTTGATGTCCAGGGAGAGCATCCCGGTCTTGAAGTGTCGTGGTCGTCGTCCAGTCCAAATGTTGCTGCAATTAATAACACATCGGGAATCGTCACTGGCCTAACCTTAGGTGAGTCGCGTATTACCGCATTTTATCGATACCGGGGGACCGACGGGGTTGATACCTTTGGTATAATTGGCACCTGTCGCGTCAAGGTTGAGTCAAAAGTCAGGGGGATAACGATTCAGCCCAAAAATATTTCGGTCCAAGTTGGGGATCAGTTTTCGCCGGTTGCTTCCGTTCAAAAAGTCGATAATTCGGTGGACACATCCGTGTTATGGATCAGTTCTAATCCGTCCGTTGTTGCGTTAATTCCAGGATCTTCAGGTAGTTTTCGTGCACTTGCTACCGGAACATGCGTGTTAACGGCTCGCCCAAATGCCTCGCTGGAAAAATCTGCAACTATGGGAGTGACGGTTACAACTCGGGATCCATCGGGCCTTAGTCTATTCCCCCGACGAGCTGTGGTTACTGTCGGTCAAACTGTCAAATTATTTGCATCGTCAGATTCAGACGGTACAGTAGTCTGGACATCTTCGGCGACCGCGAACGCTTCGGTGAGCGGGGTGGAGAATAGTTCGGGGATAGTGGTAGCGAAGCGAGCGGGAACGGTGACTGTAACGGCACGACTTGGAACTCGTATTGCCACTGCTGATGTTATTATTGAAAACCCTGCCGTCACTGAGGTGCTAATAAATCCAAGAGCGGTTGAGTTGAGTTTAGGGATGGAGCAAGATATTGTCGCGTCTGTGTTTCCTGCCGATGTATCCCAAAATGTTCAATGGGAACTCGTTAGGCCAAATAACGGAGAAGTAGAGCTTGACACTAGATTTGCGCCGGTGACAATCACTGGGCGACGGCCTGGCAGGATCCAAGTTCGAGCCTATTCAACAATTAACCCTGAGTACTTTGGGACTTGTGACGTTATTGTCAAATCTCCTCCTGTTACGCAGGTCTCGTTAACCCCTAAGTCTCTGAGTTTATTTCAAGGTCAAACGGCTACACTTAATGCATTAATTGCACCGACTAGCGCCGATCAAACAGTGACATGGCGATCGTTAAACGTGGTTATCGCGGAGGTCGAAAATGGTCGTGTTACTGCGAAATCCGCGGGGTCAACTGAAATAGAAGCTAAGTCGACGTTTGATTCGACTAAATGGGCTAGAATTCCTATTGAAGTAAAACCAATTTCGATTGAGTCGGTTACGGTCCCTGGTTCAGCCGGTCTCAACATCGGCCAAACAGTTGCTATTACGGCGGAAGTGTCCCCGGGCATTGTTCCTGCGGTAAAGTGGAAGTCGTTTGATGAAACTATTGCCCGAGTTAATCAAACCGGCCAAATTCTTGGTGTTGGTCCTGGCACTGTGCGTGTTCGAGCTTCGTCAGTTGCAGACGATACAAAAGTTGGGGATTGTTTGGTTCGCGTTACAGAAGAACGGGGGGTGGGGTTTACGATATTAAACCGATCCTACTGGTATCCAAATTTAGGCGATTCGGTCTCCCGAGCGCTATTTATGACTCCAGCGGAACGGCAAGCAATATTGTCTCAAAACAGCAATTCCGATACCTCATGGTTAAGTGATGTCAATTTATCGGAAAATTCCCTGTATTACTACCTGGTTGTTTACATCGATGAACCCGCCAATAACCTATTTGGGTATGTGACTTATTTAGACCCTACCGGAGGCGTCCTAACAGTTCATCAAAAGATTTCACCGGATCCAAAAATACCGAGTTCAATACCAGTATTACCCAACCATTCCTATGTCAGACTTGTCCTTCGAATACCAAAATTGAATCTAGGAATTATCAACCCGATGTCAGCCGTATCAATTACCACTGATTGAGTCACCCGAAAGGAAATTCTCTACGGATTTTACGTTCCCGTTTTGGATCTTCTCCGCCGGCTGAATTTCAAAAAATGTCTTCCAAAATGCCAATCGGTCTTGAAATGTTAAAAATCGTCGTTTTACTGACGAACGATATTTCGTTAATAATCGCGACAAAATTGTATATTCGGGTCCAATAAAGTGTCGTAGTTTTTCTTTCAGTAAACGAGCCATATATGGGCTGACCCCTGATGTCGAGACTGCAATAGTTATTGCGCCTCGTCGGACGATGGCGGGAATAATGAAATGGCAAAAGGCCGGTTCGTCCACCGTGTTACATAAAATTCGTCGACTGCGACATGTGGCGGATACGGACGCATTTAATTTTGATTCGCCGGTGGCGGCGAAAATTATTATATAGTTCTCAGAAATGTCGTCAGCGTGAAATTCACGCTCAATAAATGTGATTCGACGATTAAACCTACGGATGCTGGGCAAAATGGTTGGCGAAATAAGGGTGATTTTTGCACCGGCTTTTAATAAATTACCTACTTTTTCGAGTGCAATATTTCCGCCACCGATTACTAAAACTGGCCGGTCTTTGATATCGAGAAAAATTGGATAGTATTTCAATGAATAACGGTTGTTATCGACGCTACAATATCGGAAACTGGTGTCGTATCAGATATCACTACCGAATCCGTAATCACATGTGCCAAATCAACTATTTCCGTAGGCGATAAATCGACGGCAACGATAACTACGAAACCGGCATTGGTCAGTAATCGTATTGAATGCAAGCCTATATCAATCGATTGGTGATCTGTTATTCCAATGAAGTATGACAATACTTCGGATTCAAATAGGGTCTGTTCAATTTCTTTCCCAATCCTTGCCGCCTGGATTCCCGAAATAAACACGGCCTTTCCCGAGTGCCCATGCAGCAGGGTCCGACGTGCTGGATCAATGGGCGAAAGTTCTATACTCGATTCAATACCCACAGTTTCGGAAGATGCATTTGGATGGTTAGCCATAATTATTCCTCCGCCGGCAATATCGTATTCGTCAACAATGACAAATCGAGAGGTATGTGGATGGTCGGCAGCGGTATCGAAAGCGATTGGCTTTGTAGTTTTCAAAATTACTTCGGCTACTTCGTGTCGTGCAACTTCGCCTTTTGATTCAACGTTTAGTTCGGCTGCATTGATGACATTGAGTATTTTTTCCACCGATACGGATACTCGAAGTGTGCCTATTTTTAATTTGTAGTTTTTTTTGAGTACCAATGGTTGTTTGCCTAGCCAAAAAATATTTGCTTTGAAATGGGTGCCCATTTGGGGGGGGGGATCCTGGACCTTACACATTATTTCCCCCGCTTTAATAAATATCTGAGGGTGTAATGTAAATCCGGTGGATTCATCGGCTGATACTTGATGGGGAGTTTGAATATTAAAGCCTTCAATAGTATTAATTCGTGACCGTTTTCCTGATGGATAAAATATTACGTCTGTATTCGCCGAAATTCTTCCAGAAGCGATAGTACCCGCAACAATACGGCGATCGTCCTGTTGTGCGGTAAATTTATAAATGTCTTGAACGGGAAATCGGAACGGGAGTAGCTCTGACGATTGTTCTTTGTGGAAGCAGTCCATGGCTTCCAAAACAGTAACCCCATGATACCAACCCATGGATGGGGAGTGATGAACTAAGTGATCCCCATCTCGTGCGCAAACAGGAATCCAGGCGGCAGGTTGAACTCCTAATTCGCTTAAAAAATTCGAGTACTCAGACTTTACTTTTTCAAAGATTCCCTGATCGTAATTAACCAGGTCCATTTTATTGATTAGAACGACAACTTGTTTTATCCCAAGCATTGATAGCATGTACCCATGGCGACGCGAGTTTTCTTGGACACCTTCGTTTGCATCGATGAGAAGTATTGCCGCCTCGGCACGAGAGGCTCCCGTGATCATGTTTTTTAAAAACTCAATGTGCCCTGGGGCGTCAATAATAATGTAGTGACGTTTCTCGGATTTGAAAAAACACCTCGCTGCATCTATCGTTACGCCTTGTGCTTGCTCGTCTTTTAATGCATCAAGTAAGAATGCATATTCAAAGGGGCGGGCATTTACTGCACACCATGCTTTCACCTGATCTAATTTACCGTCAGGTAGCGATCCGGTATCAGCTAATAGTCTCCCGGTAAACGTACTTTTACCGTGATCGACGTGGCCAACAATTACAACGTTCATTCGTTCCATCACATATAACCTTCCCGGCGAAGCGTTTCTAGTCCACCACCATCTTCTTTATCCTGAGCCCGTCCTGAACGTTCTGCAATATTCACAAATTTTCCAGTACGAAGCTCCTCGACGATTTCTGAAACGTTTCGTGATGGGGAGTCGACGGGATGTGTGCATGGGTAACATCCTAATGACCGGTATCGAATATTCTCGTTATGTTTTGCAAAATAAGTGTCGATAATCGGAATGTTTTCTCGAAGGATGTATTCCCATATATTTAACTCGGTCCAGTCGAGTAGCGGATGAATTCGGACATGTGTGCCTGGCGCAAAATCAGTTTTGTATTGATTCCAAAATTCAGGAGGTTGATCCGCGATATCCCAATCATGATCGATACCCCTTGGTGAAAAATACCGTTCTTTTGATCGGCTTCCTTCTTCGTCGGCACGGGCTCCAACGATAACGCCGGTAAACGGAGTGGGCGAAGTGTCTGGCTCTAATTGGCCGGTAGAATGGTTCAGTTTTAACCTGGGCCAGGTGCCATCTAACGTATATTTTAGGGCGTCGGCTTTGAGTGCTTTGCAACACGCAATACGATCTATCGATCCATCTGGGAAGGTTCTTTTGTTTTTAATCGATTCAGTATCCTGACCTACGATTAAATTTAGATTCCATTCAAGTGCTTTCTCGTTTCGGTAACGAATCATTTCAGGGATTTTATAGCTCGTATCAATATGAATTAAAGGAAAAGGGACGTGTCCAAAAAATGCTTTTCGGGCTAACCAAAGTAGGACAGTGCTGTCCTTCCCAATTGACCATAACATTCCAAGCTGCTTGAAGTCTCGATATGCTTCTCTAAAAATATAGACGCTTTGTGCTTCTAATCGATCTAAATGATTCATTGCTATCCTTTGGATTTAATATGTAATCCGCACTCTTTTTTATCAGAATCCTCCCACCACCATCGTCCGGACCGAACGTCGTCATCTGGACCTACTGCTCGAGTGCAAGGCGCACAACCGATGCTGGGAAATCCCCGGTCGTGAAGGACATTGTAAGGGATGTTATGGGTGGCTATGAAGTCCATGATGTCATTTCGGGACCATTCTGCTAACGGATTGAGCTTCAGTATCCCGTGGCTTTGATCGGTTTCGATGACCGATAGGCCAGATCTCGTGACCGATTGGTCGCGGCGTTGGCCTGTAATCCAAGCCGATGACCCAATTAATGCCCTGCTCAGTGGCTCTACTTTTCGATTGAAGCAACATAGTTTCCGTTTCTCAATTGATTCATAAAAAAGGTTGGGGCCATACTCTGACATCATTCCCTGAACAGCGTGTGTATCTGGAAAAAACACTTGATACTTAAATTCGTATTTTTCCTGAGTTTTGCTCATCACTGAGTAGGTTTCCTGATGGAGTCGTCCAGTATCTAAAACAAAAATGCCGATGTCTGGACGGACTGTACGGACGACGTGGGTGAGGACTTGATCCTCCATTCCTAGACTTGATGCCAAGACAATTTTGCCTGAAATGTATTCAGGCAAATCTGTGAAATCATTGAAAATAGTACTTGGAGAGAATGTTAATGATAGTAAGCTCATGATCGTATCAGATGACGGTGCTACCCTTTTTTTATCACAACTTTCCAAAAGCCATCTTCGGAAATTTTTTCCATAATTTTGTGGCCTTCGTTCAGCTTCTCGACTGAACCTGGAACATTTTCTATCGGCTCGCCATTATCAAGCCATACCTCAAGAATTTGTCCTGTTTGTATGGTGTCCAGGGCTAATCGAGTTTTTACAAAATTCATCGGGCAAGCCACTCCACGAAAGTCTTTTATTACACGTTCGGTACTGGCTGGACTTGCGGGATCTTTCGATACTTTGTCGGCTGGAAATTTGAGCGTGTCGTCCATACTTTTATATAACTTGATCATCTCATCGCCGAGTAGGTAAACCAATTCTCGATGCTCATTGAGGAAGGAAAGATGGTTGAGACGTGCGGCAAATACAAGATCCTTAAATTTGTCCGATATTAATCCTGCTTCGATAAAATGTTTTACGAACTGGTCAAATACTGAATTGTTATCGTGCGCGTCGATTCCACGGGCGATTAACAACATTCGCGATGCGCAATACACGATATTGAACAAGGCTTGATTAATTTCATCTTGAGAGGTCGAATTTTCGATTGATGTTTTTGCCTCTTCGATTGTTTTGACATCCACTTCAATCATATCGAACATACCCGCTGAACATTCCGCCTTTCCTAACCCCACTAACGTAAAGTAATCAGCGGCACCCCAGTCCTTAAAGTACTCTGAGTTAGTATCAAACGACGGAATATCGGCGTACTTCTGAGCGACTTCTTTGATGTCATTTTCACCGCGGTCGTCGACGTAATCTGCAAATGTTTTGTAATTGGCTTTTAGCGGAATGTAGCGTTCCAACAAATCGTGTACAAAATTTGGCACATCGTGAGAGGCTACCTCGCCAATTTTTCTTGCAAACCGGGTTTTTCCCTCTTCTCGTATTGCTCCCGCAACAATCCAATACGCCGGTAACATTCGGCCATCTTTTCGAGACACCTTTCCAAAAAAACCAATGTCGGCGGCGTGGTGCATCCCGCAGGTGTTGGGACAACCTGACATATGGATTCGGAGTTCAGGTATTGAATCCAATTGAAGATGTGACGAAAGCAACCGAGATTGGATTTCTGGAGTGGCCCCTCGAGGTAAACACAGTCCGAGCTTGCATGTCGCGGCCCCTGTACATGCGATCATGTTGCTAATCATCCGGGGTGCATCGGATTGGGTACGAATCTCCTGCAACCCAGTGTATACATATCCCAAATACTGGTTTGGAATATTTCTTACATACATGTTTTGATCAATCGACAGTCTGATTGTATTTTCGCCAAATGGTTCAAGTAGGGCGGCTAGTTTTTCCGCGTCCTGGTTGAGAATATCTCCAAGGTGGAGAGGTACTTTTATATATGATAGTCCGTCCTGCTTTTGTGGAAAAACAAAACGAGATTTCCAAAGGTCAAATTCTGGGGTATTCACTTCTACTGGCGAAAATTCCGGCGTTATCCCCACATTGTCAAACTGCCCTAGAACTAATTCTAAGCCAGGTGTTTTTTGAACTTCAGCATATTCCTCTTCGACCAATCGCTGAAATGTTTCCCCGCCTAGTTTTTCGTACAAAAATCTAATGCGATTTTCATGTTTGTTTTTTCGATTACCGTGCTTATCGAACATGGTTTTTACTGCGCGTGTCACATAGTAAACACGGTCGTCAGACACCCAGTCGAAGAGGACATGTCCAAGAATCGGTTTGGCGCCCATCCCACCGGCTACGTACACTTTAAACCCTTTTTGTCCGTTCTTAATTTGGGCTATAAAACCTAAGCAGTGGAAGCACGAGTGAGCGTTGTCACGGGGATCTGAGGAAAACGATATTTTAAATTTTCGAGGCAGGTTCCATGAGTCAGCCTCACGAATCATCCGATCGGTTAGCGACACAACGTACGGGGTGGTGTCAAACGACTCCTCCGGTGATATACCGGCGTTGTAAGAAGTTACAATATTACGAATCGTATTTCCTCCGCCACCTCGTGGCGATAGTCCCACCGTTAGCAACTCGTTAATTACCGAAATGGCGTTACTGATATCGACGTAGTGTAACTGTGTTTCTTGACGAGTGGTGACATGATATTCATGTGCCCCATATTTTTCGGAAAGTTCTCCCAGCTTTCGAATTTGGGCTGGAGTGATTCCTCCCGCTGGGTTTCGAATTCTCATCATATAGGTATTTTCTTTGCGTTGTTCGTAAATGCCATAGGCCACCCGTATCGCTCGGAATTGGATCGGATTAAGTGTTCCATCTACGAATTTGCTGATGGACTCTGAAAGGTGCGCAGTATCCGGCTCTAGAAGCGCTACTGGGGGCTCATAAAATTTCACCATAAATTTTTTCTCCAAGTATTAGTCTATTAAGATAATAGACATTGTAGTCATTCCAAATTGTAACGGTAAACTTAATAAAATCAAAGTATTCATCGTTTATTTAACCCGGCACACTGTTTTTGGACATTATATTACTCATATGATTTGGCGAACTCGCGTTTTCTGGGATGATTGTTTTGTTTTTTTTTGACTAAATTAATTAATTCGGGAGTTTGTCGCAAGTTTCATCTGAGGCTTTAAACCGGTGGCATCTTTGGCCTGGGAGTAGGGTCGGTGGAAGTGGCAATTGGAGGTATCAGGGTGGCGTCGCTATATTCGAATACTGCGTGAAGACGGGGAATTCCTCGTGGCGATCGGTGATAGAAATTTGTTA
>Ga0214923_10001194_pt1 | contig 37482 bp, 59 predicted proteins | sample LL1510_MetaG_FD_177993 | JGI IMG/M metagenome (GOLD analysis project Ga0214923, IMG submission 177993) | Freshwater microbial communities from Lake Lanier, Atlanta, Georgia, United States - LL-1510 | ecosystem: Environmental > Aquatic > Freshwater > Lake | place: USA: Georgia | collected...
CCGGAGCCGCCTGAAGAGCCTGGTCTGGAAGCTGGGTCTGCACTGGCGTTATAACCCCCACCGCCCCCACCACTTCCGGTATTGGTAGTTCCTGCTGTTGAGGCGCTACTAGTACCGCCGCCGCCATTCCCGCCGCCCCCCGCCCCACCTGTTCCGGCAGACCTTGGCGCTGGGCCTCGGCTATCTCCACCACCACCACCGCCGCCAGCATAAGTTACAGAAGAACCCGTTATAGTGGAAGAAGTGCCTGCCCCACCATTGCCTCCTGCGGAAGTTGTTCCATTTACACCAGATGCGGAAGCGCCGCCCCCACCGCCTCCGACACCATAAGAACCAGAGAAAATAGCATTCCCTCCGTTGTTTCCTTGACCTGGAGCAGATGGAGCGCCGTTCCCTCCTGCTGAGGATGCGGCAGGTGTGTTTCCTGTACCGCCTGGGCCGTTTGAACTGTTTGATCCACCGCCGCCGCCTGACCCTCCATTAGCACCACTATCTTGTCCGGCAAGCAACCCACCACCGCCACCACCGCCATAAGACTTAAATGTATTTGTTCCAGCTCCAGACGGGCTTTCTGTAATTGGAGACCCAGCAATAGACGAATCGCCGCCAGATGTTCCTCTACCAGTTCCGCTTCCAGCACCGCCACCACCTACGGTAATTGTGTAATCAGTTCCTCCGCTAACAGATAACCCAGTCCCCGTTCTAAACCCACCAGCACCGCCGCCACCAGCTTGAAAATAACCACCGCCCCCACCACCCGCAACCACAAGATAGTCAACACTTGTAACACCAGTAGGGCAAGTCCAAGTAGACGTAGCGGTAAAGGTTTGGACGACGGTGTAGACGCCTGCTATAGGCCAGATGCCTTGTTGTTTGGCGATAAGCTGTTCCATCAAGGACCAGACGCCTTTAGCCGAAGATGTAGTCGGTATGTTTGCTGGGCCGATAATCCCGCCGTTACCTCGTGGCATAACGACTCCTAGCTAATGTCTTCGTAACTACAAACGATCTTCAGATCGGACGCTGTGCCTGCCGTAGCACCCAGTGATGTGTTTTCCTCTAGGTAAATATAAGCATCTTTATCAATAACCACTAACGTAGCATCAGCAGGGACACTTACTGTCGAAGCGATCTGTGTTGCTGTACCACCTAGCGCAGCGGCAGAGTAATAATTGATTGTGATTTCAGCGTTTGAAGTGCCATCCACATTAGACACGTAGAGGCTATTGACCTTAAGAACCTTACCAGAGGATGCAGCGTTACTGAGAATTGATGTTGCAGAAGTGGAAGATAAATCAACCGTGACAGTCTTCCCAGTAATCGTGGTCGGTGAAACTAAATTAGGTGCAGCCATTTGTTATCCCCAAATCATTGCAGTCATCACGGGACTTGGCCCGCCCCCGCCACCGGTTGCAGCAATCGTCGTCGTGCCATTTCCCGCCGTAATTGAAATGCCTGTGCCAGCAGTTAGACCATAAACTGATCGCCCTGCTGGATAGGTCACAAAGACGTTCTTAGTCCCTGCGCCAAAATTGACTAAGCTGCCTGAGTTGCTGGACGATAGAACCGTGGTTCTGGCTAACGTCGTTCCTGAAGCGGTGTACGTACCAATGCCTACTTCCCAGTTGGACCCAGACTGGTCGGCTATGGTGTAAAAGGTCGTGTTCCCGTTGCCTATAACGGAAAACGATCGAAACCCCGTAACCGCACCGGCTAATGTTACTGTGCCAGTGCCTGTGGTTGCAGTAGTTTCCTGTACACGGTCGGCAACAACGAAAGCCATATCATGCCGCCGCTAAACTAAATGTGTAGGTGACTTGCAATGTATCGCCACTTGTCACGGAACGATCGCCGCCTGTGAAGTCCGCGGCAGAAAATAGCGTCCCAGATGTTCCTGAAGCCGCGCTACATAGAAATGCACCGGCAATAGTTGCAGTGGCATTGATACTAAATGATGCTTTGCTGGCAGAGTTTGTAACCACCGAAGGATTGGCGGTTGTTGCGGCAGCAAATGTGGCCGTTGGTCTAGAACCTGAATAAGCAGTGCTTTCCGTCCATCCAGCGTGAGAAGCAAGCGTATCGCTAGCCGCAAACGTTGTTCCGCTACCTGGGCCTGTAATCAAGCCAACAAACCACGATGTGATTCGCGCGGTTGTGCCATCCAAAGAAGTCCCTGCCATATACTGAAGGCCGGTATTAACAACAAGGTTAGGAGCCTCGTCTGACCACTTTAAGCGACCGTCTTTGTCAAAACAACTGACAAAATACTTACCTAAAGCGATAAGATTTTCTCCAGACTGCGAGCGACAAATTAAGTCGCTAGAGACAATATCAACAGATTTTGCGATTTCCATAGTAAGTCCTTCTTAAGTTTGAGTAGCCACGGCAATTACATCCCAGCACACACTGTCTGTATTGTAAATGCAACCAACATAAGTCACTTTATTTGCTACTGTTGTTGCCGGTAACAAAGTGCTTATTTCTCGATAAATAGCATTCCAAGTCAAAGCTCTAGGAATTCCATTGTCAAGAATTCTGAAAATCAATTTGTCGCCATTTTGCGGCGATCCGATTGGAGCCAAGACAGATAGGCTTGATGCTAATGCCGTGATGACATATTGGTCATATGCTGCAATCGAAGGCGTAATTGTGCTTGCAGTAGAAATATTGTTTACTCTCGGATCAATTCGTTTACTTGTTAAAGTTGCCGCCCCGTCGCTTGTGACCATCCCGCCAGTGTTATTTAAATTTACCTGAAGCGCAGTCAGAACATTGGCCCCTAACGCTCCAGATGAAGTCCACTCAGTCGAAGAAACAAAATAAGGTATGCCACCTGTTGTGCCAGATACGGACAAAACAGGGCTAGAAGTCGGGTTTGCAACAGAAACAATACCGCCCGTCCAACTAACACTTCCCACGCCGCCAACCGGCCCAGTTGGACCCGTAGGACCACCAGCAGGCCCAGCCGGTCCTGTAGGTCCAATAACCCCTTGGTCGATTGTCAGCGTAATCTGATTGCCAGACGTAACGACTGAGTTAACGCCACTCAATTAGTCACCCCATCAGATCTAATCAAAAACAGCAAGAAAATAATCATATCCTGAGCAGGCGTAGCTCCGCTTGCAGGAATGGCTATCTTAATGTTGCCGGAGAACCCGACCGGATTTGTGGCGTTGATATCAAGCTCTGGATCATTTGAAACAACTGCCCATGCAGATTCATCAATAACTAAAGTAAACGAGCCACCCGCAAGATTTTGATTGGCAATCGTCAGATTTACAGGGCTTGGAGGGGGACTGTAATCCGCTATATCAAACGTCAATCCATAGCGCGAATCTCTGACATTGGAAAGTTGTCTTCGTAAGATTTGGCTTGTGATTGTAGAACCCGTGAGATTTAATGGGGTCCCGTCAGAATTAGAAAGCGAGACATTCCAAAACGTCTTTTGGTTGTAAACAAGCTCGCCAGCAATAATTTGGTTGTTGAATCCGCTGACTTGTGTCAACGTATTCTTATTGAAGACCGCCACGTTTCCCTCACTCGGTAAATTAACGTTCGCTAAAAACTCTCAGCAGAACGATGGCTATCTTGTCCTTTTCAGGATTCTAACACTGCTTCTTGATAAAAAGCTAGATTGCTTTTCAACCGCTGGTCATCCGGAGATAATTTCACCGCTTGCTGCCCATAACGAATCGCATCATCTTTCAAGCCTAAATGATGAGCAGAGATTGCCGCCAAATCATAAGGTTTCGAGGTCCAAACGTCAGGGTCGCACGTATAAACCAATTCACGATCCACAATACTAAGTGCCATTGTAGCGGCATGGTGGCATTCTTTCCACAAATGTTTAGCGTAACAAGACATCGCAAAATCAACCCAAGGCTCCCTAGTGCCTGGAGCTTCAGCAATGGCCATGCGATACCACTTTAGAGCTTGCCAGTAATTTTGTTTTGCGTCGTAAGATTTACCTAAAAGCCTCATCGCGTAACATCGTTCATTCGCCCAGGTCGCTTCCGGCATCTTCAAATAAGCGTTTAAAGCCTCTATGGCCTCATCCCAAAGACTGTAAAAGGTGAGCTCTCGGGCAAAGTAAAAAGCGTTTCTAGGGCATCTAGGGTCCTCTTTAACAGCCATTCTGAGGAGATCTAGATATTGCCCTCGCGACTTTGTAGGATCGGGGTGATGAGAGACTAAGAGTTTGTCGGTGTAAGCGTAGACTTCTTTGATTCGGAAATCGGGTTTTGGGTATTCATGCACCGGATGATGCCAACGATATCCATTTCTATGATGGATCTTTTCATAGTAGAAAAGAATGTCATGCCCCCAATTGAATTTATATCTCAATCGAGTCGTTTCGGGCCTCCAGACGCTTTCTATTTCATCGCGCCAGCCCTGCTCTAAAACTTCATCTAAGTCTAGCGAAATACAGACATCGTAATCGCCTGGGATAAGACACAAAGCAGTGTCTCGCGCCATATCAAAACGCCACGGCTTAACAGATATATTGTAGACGGTAGCGCCGCATTCTCTGGCTAGGCTTGCAGTGTTGTCTGTCGACCCAGTATCGGCTATCAGAATAAGGTCAGCATCTTTCGCTGAATCGCAGAATCGTTTGACAAATTGCTCTTCGTTTTTAGAGATCGCATAAACGCAAATTTTCAGTGGCATATCTAACCGATGTATTCAATATAAATCACACCGCCAACGCCGCCAAGGCTTGTATATCCAGCAGCGCCGGGAGCAAATCCTGAGGTTACAACCCAAGTGGTAGCAGATGTAGATCCAGACTGTCGATAAGCATTCCCAAAAAAAGGCGGGATTGCAAGCCAAAATGTTGTCAAAGAAAATGCGGTCGTGTTGACAAAAACGCCATTAGATCCACTCCCAGAAACCCCATAACCACCGCCTACAACACCGCCTGTGCCACCCGTGGCAGAACAAATACCTGTCAAACTACTTGCGCCACCTGTTCCTCCGGTTGATGTTGTGCTGCCTACCCCACCAGCGCCCACAGAATAGTTATAGCCAGATCCTGGTGTAACTGTATATATACCCGATGCCGCACCTCCAACACCACCAGGAGATACTTCTCCATCTATGCCGCCCGCGCCACCACCACCGCCTCCTGCAATAATCGTCACTTTTATTCGTGTTACGTTATTGGGGCAAGTCCATGTTCCCGATCCTGACGTATACAAAGCATATTGAAGCTGTCCTAATGAAGACGATGCAATGGTTATAGCTCCATCTCCACTGGTTACAGCAATTCCGGTTCCAGCAGTAATTGTTGCTTTAGTCAACCCACCGCTTGAATTGCCAATCAAAATTTGCCCGTTGCTATATGTTGTTTGGCCTGTGCCGCCGGATGAAACCGGAACCGTTCCGCTAAGAGCAGTTGTAACATCAATTTGACCGGACGTATTAACTCTGTTTGCTAATTGCGAAAGATTGTAGGCTTGTGTCATACCGCACCTGTTCTTGAAAAGGTTTGCTGGAGAAGAATATTAAGAATTGTTGTCGGGCTAACTGTTAACGTATATGTATTTGTTGCTGTTGAGTAATCTGTGTTTTGCAACAACAAAACTCCATTATTGTAAAGATTGAATGCGTTTATATCGTATTGGAATGCGTATGTGGACTGCCCAATTACTGTGTTAGCAATTATGTTTACTGGATATCCGTTGGGAACCGATAAATTATTTGCAGACCATTGAATAATAGTTAGCTTACCTGTCGTGACATTTGGAAAATCGGTAATTGTTTGATCGACAATATTATAATCTTGTTCATTAACAACAGTCCCATTTAAAAACAACAATTCGTAACCACTGACCAATGTAAATCCAGAGGCTGTATATTGGCTTGCGCTTGTTAAATTCGCCACGTTTCTTGTAAATGAAGCATATACGCCCGTAGAAGCGTTTGTGCTTTTGAATGAAACGATGCTAATAATATCGCCCACCGTCGCTCCTACAGACAGCGTAACCGTTCCCGTAGATCCTCCCGTGTCTGAATATTCCGAGGTGTCTAGCAATAGACCATTTTGAAACACAAGACACTGCCCAGAAATATATCCAGCAGCTCTCGTAACAGAAAAGACCGTCTGTCCTGATGTGGCCGTAAATGATTGCTTAGTAAAGTAAAAATTATCAGGAACTTCAAATCCTACAACTCTGCCGTAAATATCTACCGTCAATGTAGCAACACTGCTTGTGATTGTGCTTGCCCCACCGAAATCTAAAAACTGTTTTAGCGAACCAATGATTCGTCCGTCTGATGTATTGGTTACAGTAATTTCTCCAGCATTAGCGCCAACCGTAGACGTACCGGTTTTTAATACTTGTCCTGTGGCTTTGTCTAAATCAATAATGTTCGTGCCATCTACAAGCGCAGACCAAACCGTAGGATCAAAAATAGCTGTTTGTGTCGGAACAAATGCCCCTGATCCAGCAGCATAATTAGCAAGTCCTGTATCAAAACTAAATTTCCTTCCAGTTCGATTGGAATAGCACACATAATATGATGATCCAAATGCAGGATCTGCTAGATACCAAGTGTAATCCGCTGCTATTAAACTGGCAGTTGCTGTATCTTGATTCCTAAGGCCAAAGTACAATCTGTTTCTTGGGTTTAATGAAAAGTTGCTTCCAGTGTTGCTATCTCCATAAGCCACAGCGACATATCTTTCTGTATATTGAAATGTTGTCGGCCTCCAGCGGAATATAGAGCTTGCAGCGCTAAACTTTGATGCGCCCAAGCTATTTACCATCCTCGTAAAGAAATACCAATTGCCTGCCGGTATATTGGTCAATGAGATTGCTGGCAGCGCTGTGCTTGGCAACCAAGGAGTTCCATTGCTTTGGATTTCACTGGTTGCCGCAAAAATCAATTGTTCGGTTGTAGGATTTGCAAATGCCGAATACCACACTTCAGCATATTGCGTTATCCCCGACGATGCTGTTGTTACCTGTACCACAAACAATGGATTAGAAATGGTTGGATACTCTGCGGAAATCACTGGGGCATAAAGCGTCCCAAAAAACAACGGGTCACCTATTCCTGTATTTGGCGCAGGCGAAAACTGCGTAATTGCAACATCATCATAAATTGTTGGGTTAAACTCTTGCAACAGTAATTTAACGCTGATTGATCCATCATCACCAAAACTTTCTGTGACTTTTGAGCATCTAAACAATTTAGCTACCCAGCCATAATTGACGTTGGTGATCGTCACAATATCACCGGCTTCTAACTGCAACCAGAAAAGCCGATTGAGCATTCAACTTGAAGATCCTCTCGCGCAGCCTTTAAAAACCTATTTGTTAAATATTGCGCTCTTACACTATCGTTAACCAACGGCAAAGATAAAGATTCTTTGTTGACCGGTTCATTTTGGAATAACAACGACGGATCAATTTGCGCCAGATCAAATGTTGCGGAATTAAAAGCATCTTGGTTGACTTTATCTGGAAATTTAACCTCAATAACATTAAACGAAGACGAAAGATCTGTTGGCGTAATTTGTATGCCCGAAATAATATTAGAGTCATCTAAAGCCATTGCAATTGAATACGATGGGGTTTGTGTAATAACGCCCCATTGTGCATAGATTTCGTTATATCGCAGCAGGCAATCACAGCATGCCGCCATATTTTGCAGATTGGTCATAATCGGTTGTGTCGTTTCTATTACCCCGTCAAATCTAAACCTTGTCTGCGTTGTTGATACACCGGCATACGTTGTATATGTAAACGATTGATCGCAATAATTATTAAGTGTTGTCAGGCTTGCCGTATTGATTTGAGAAACAGGCAATGCCGCCCCATATCTCGTGTTAATAAGATAATCATAAAAGCAATCTCCTGGGCGATATCGAGAATTGATAACCTTAAATTTGGTTTGCTGAATACCAGTGATTCCTGCCTCTGCGTTGTAATTTAATTTGACAATCGCAAACGCACAATTTGTCATCAGGTTTGTTGCTGGCCATTGCCAAGTCAACCCCGCTGATTGCATGAGCTGAATAGCAGATATTCCAGAGTTTGCCGGTTGCGTAGATCCGTTGCGATAAAGATAAATGGATATCAATCCAGCAACTTCTGTATTTACTTCAGATGTTGATTCATCTGTAAGCGAGGCCACTGTAAAACCATCACCTTGAAATGTTACTAATTTGCCACCAAAATAAATATTGCCAAAGGTAATTGTGTCCGGAGTTTGCCCAGCATTTGTGCTTGTAACCTCACATAGCGCTAAAGCATAATAAAGCGTTTGGTTGTCATTGGTTATACTTAAATCAATAACTGTTCCGCCAACCCAAGCCTCCCCGTAAACCACGGGAATTTTATTGTCCGTAGCCGGAGGGATTTGTTGCCTATTACCAGGGTTTGGAGAATCGCCGCTAAGTTGTTGTTGCGAATTATCGTTTCGTAACGACTTAGAAATAATCGTTGAAACAATAAGATTTATTGCAAACGCAACAACTGATGCCGCAATTGTTCCAGCAGTGAGCCCTAAAACCCCAACAGCTATGATTGTCCCAACTGCCCAAACTGGAGTTGTAAATAACAAAGCGGATAATGCAAGAATGATTTTCATCACTGAATCCAATTTATATCTTTGACTCGAAATCCATATCTTGCATATTTAAAATCTGGGCTGCTATCTAATTTTGTCATTGTAAAATATTGGATTCTTCCAGAGTTCTTTAACTCTTTGCCATATTCCAAATAGGCTTTAAATAGCTTGAAACCAATCCTTGAGCCGCGATATTGTGGTCGTACATACCACGCTATCTCGTGAAGAATTAAAACCTCGTGATCCCATATAGATGGCGCAATCAGGCTTGCCAACAAACCTTTGTCTGGCTCGTAAAAGATTGCTCCTGCTCCTGCGAAAATTTGATCTAAAAGCCTGTTTACATTTGTTGTGTTTGTTGCTGCTGATATCTCAACAAAATCCGCTGAATCTCTAAATTCCACCATCATCTTGATAATTTCTTTCCTATCAAAATGATTGGCCTGTCTCATGCTGTTTTCCCAAATTGATAATTGATGGTTGATATGAATGAAACTCGATTCATACTGGTATCGCTTGGCGCAAAGAATTGCCAGGAATTGTTATTTGTATATCGCCCCGCAACCCGATTTTGCAAAATCAATTGAATTGATGATGCTGACATTGAAATTACACCGACAAATTCTCTTGCTTCTTCTAGCCATTGCTCAGAAATAGAAAATGACGAAATGTATCCGTTGAAAAACTGATATAAGCCTCCAGAACCGCCAGTGGTTAATAAGTTGCCATCAATATCAAAAAACCCTTTCCATGCTTCTACTTGAGCGCCCTTAATTTGTTGACCAAGAACAAAACCAAGCATGGCTGTGTCAATTCCCACAATCGTAAATGTTGTTTCATTAGCGGTACTTTTTATGTCTCTTGTTGCGTCTCCAACCTTAATCAATAAACCTAGAGCAGAAAATGGCTGGGCATCGACTGCAGCCACAGTAAGAGCTGATGCCGTGGTGGCCATCCTATATGTTCCGCTTGCGCTTGTGATACGCACAAAATCCGCATATCTAATATTATTTGTATTTTGTACTGGCGGGATATTGTTCATAACACGCTTTCAAATGCAGAAAACGCGCCTGACCATTGAATGAATGAATCATTGGTCATAGGAATTAACGTATAAGTCGGGTAATCACGCAAAATGACAGGAAAGGTTGTTCCTGTATACGTCGAACCACCTAGCGTGATTGTTGTTCCATATTGACCAATTACACATTGCACTGTGCTTGCTAGCGTTGCGATTAGATTTCTGTGAACCGGAATGGTTACAGTAGAACCGCCCCCGCGCTGCACATCCGCAGTTGCAATGTACGCATATCGCCCAACTTGGCAAAAATCACCGGCTCGAACAATATATGCCGAAGACGAAATAGAAGGTAGACTTCCAAGAACAAGATTTTTTGCCGCCGAAGATGTTTGCCACGCACAAGCTGTAATTTGTCCTGAAGTCATATCACCCTGATATTTGATGTAATTTGTCCATCCCGTAGAAGCAAAATTTAGATATTGCTCCAAGGCTTTATCGGGAATTCTTAACGTATTCAGCAAGCCGCGATTTTGCGAATACAGCAAATAATTCATTGGCTTTAGCTGAAATGAAAATGGGACTACAGTAATAATTTCGGATGTGGAAATTCTTTGATTGCGAGATACCATTTGCCCAACAAAACGCTGATCGTTAATGCTTATAGACTCAGAAATTGACAAAATTGTTGTCAAACTCATAATTACCTCGACTGCGGAATTGATCGCGTAGCAGATTGATTAGCAGCCCAAATGGACATTTTATTTTTTGCGATAAATTGAGCTGCGGATTGAGTGTCAATCGCTTGCATATTGGCTATGTAAGGACCGTTGTAATTCACTGTTTGCCCTGATCCCATCATCATATTGTTAGGCACTATCGTGCCGCTCGCATTTGGCACAAATAGCTCTGGACCTTTCTCCCCAACAACGTATGCCTCGTTCCCTTGAACGGGACCACCTTCGGCTAAAAATCCGCCAATATCCATGTTTCCAAATGACGATCCAGTGCCAAAACCGCCGCCAGTAAATGCTCCAGTAATTGAACCAATTAAGCCATTAAGCATTCCACCACCGGCTTTAGGCATCATCAAATCAAACAATTGGTTGAATTGTTTTGTCGCCATGCGTTTAAAAATATCTAGCAGCACAGTCTTGAACGCATCCATTGCCGACTTGCCAGAGGTAAACGCATCAACAATTGAGCCACCTAAGCTCTTAAATCCATCTCTAAGGTCATCTAGGATGTCTATGAGCGGATCATATTTTTTTTGCAAGTCCTCAGAATATTTCCGCAAAATCTTTTCATGCTCTTGCGAAGTAATTAAACCTTCTGAGAATGCCCTGTTTATCTCATCTACTTTGTCACGATAAACTTCTAGCGGCGTTCTTGCCGCCTCAAGCTCTTTTCTAAATTGTTGGTATCGCTTTTCTCCAGCCTCTGCTGCTTTGCGCTCGGCCTCTTCTTGTTTTTCTAACGCAAATATCGCACGTTTTGAATCGTCGTCCATTGCCTTTCGGAATGCTTTAGTAGCTTCTTCTTCTTCTTTTAATTGTCTCTCTTCTTCTTTTATCCTTTTTTTCAATGAGTTTTTTAAATCCTCTTCTTCTTTTTTCAAGTCAATAATTTGCTTGGCTTTTTTTACGCCCTCTGCGCCGCCTTGTTTAGCAGCTTCAAACAATAATGCCGCATCTTCCCCTTCTTTTAGCCTTCTGATCTGCTGATCCAAACCGTCTAAATATTCCCGCCTGCGCTTTGCTTCGCTTTCTGCAAGCCGTTTTGCTTCGCCCTCTTCTTTCTTTTGAGTCTCAGTTTTTGCGGTATTGGCTTCGGTAATTTTAGTAATCGTCTCTAATAATTGCCTTCGTAGCTTTTGACCTTCTTCTGTCGCTTCTCTTGTTTGCAATGACAACGCAGAAACAAACGACGTCAATTCTTCAAATGTCTTTTTACCTTCTTGAAACTCACGCAAAGTCTTAAATAATTGTTTTGCCTCATCATTTGATACGCCAAGGTCTTTTGATAATTTTTCCACCGGCGAATCACGAAACAAATTGAATATCTCTGGTAATGCTAGCTTCCAGGTCGGCGCATATTCATTGATTAGCGATTGCGTAAATTTCTTCATCTGAAGATCAAGTTCGATCTTCGCAATAGCTTTTAATTGCTCATAAAGTTCTTTTAATGCTGGGGCAGCATCTTTGTGATAAGACTCCGCAATTCCAGTTAATGATTGTCCTGCCTTGTTATTTGCTGCAATAAAATCATTAGCCGCGGAAGTTGCGTCTTTTGTTGCATCCTCAAGACTTTTGATATTGCCGTTAAGTATATTAAATGCAGCAATCGCAACAGGAATACCGACCGCGGCAATAGCGCCCAGCACCACACCCATAGTGCCAAAACCAGACAACAATTGTGGAAGTTGCTGCGCAAGCGCTTGTGTTGCGGACGTTCCCGCTGAAACCTGAACCGAGAAATCCTGTACCTGATAACCTACATTTCTTAGGTTATATTGAAAGTTCTTTTGTGCATCGGCAGCATCATTGATTGCAGACGAATAACCTTTTGTTTGAGTGCTATTGGATGCCAGGCTTTGCCCAAGCTCTTGAGCTTTTTTCTTGGCCTCGTCCGCGCCCTTTTTGAACTCTGCGCTGTCAAGTCCTAAACCAACTTGCAGGCCCGCGATCATCTTACCGGCCACGATTTCCCCCTAAAATGTCCAAAAATTCCTTTCGGAATCCTGGCAATGATGTCCACGCCAAGAAATCTCGCTCTTGTCTTGTCATGTTCTCAGGAGGTACAAAATACTCCTCCAAATGCGGGAAAAAATCTTGCGGTTTGAATGTTTTTCCATGTTTGGAAAATGATGCCGCCAAATTCCAAACAATTGTCATCAAGTGCGATATCAGCATCAGGTTTTGCCTGCCGCCTATCATACCATCGCGCCACATCAATTCTAACTCTCGAACGGTCGATACATCAAGCCTATCAAACGCTTCAGGACTCAATCCGTTAAATATGGAAGCAGCTCTGACTTGCCTATATATCGACCCAATCAGTTTTTTCTTGTGGCCTCATAATTTGGATCTACAGCTTGCTGAATTAAATCAACAAGGTTTTTAATATCTACTTCCGAAAGAGTTTCGGATATATCTTCATAAGAAAGCGCAAACAAATCTTCGCCCTCTTTAAATCCCACTAACGAAATCATCGCAATTTCACGCATCTTGGCAATTGCTTTGTATCGCGCAGCAGTTTTCATGCTAGAGCCCTGAACCAACACATCATCACCTTTAATTTCTACGCCCTCATCAGTGGGCTTTAGAAAGTCCCAAAGCGATTTAATAATTTCTTGGTACTCTGCATCTATCAGCTCGTCTGAGGGTCGCCTAAGCCTGTCTGTGAGGCTTTGCATTTCATTCCTAGTAGGTACATACACTTCTAGGTCATGACCGTTAAACGTTATCGTTTTGTATTTTGTGCGCTTGAACCCACCAAGCCTTTCGTATAGTTTCATCTTCTTGCCCTTTGTTTAGCTGCCCAACTATCAACTTGATTTTTTAAATCTTTAGACAAAATTTCCAACATATTAGGAATCATTGTCTTGAATGATCTTCGTATAAATGGTCTAGCAGGATGTTCTGCCGTTCCAAATTCCAGTGCTTCTGTTGCAGGCCTATACTGACCTTTATCATCGTAATATTTAACACCAACATCAACATATCCAAATGCAACCGTATTGGCGTTTAAATATTTTCTTTTTTTGTCTTTAGCCGTTGCTACCTTAGATCCAACTCTTACCGTTGTTTTCAACTTTCCCGTATCAATTGGCGCAGCGGCTTTGATTGAATCTCTGGCTGGCATAACTGCTTTTCTTAATGCCGGAACTAAAGATCTCTTGGCCATAGTCGAGCCAAATTCAGCCTGCAAAGCAAGCAATGCCTGCTCTACATCTTTCATGCCTTTGACTTCAAACTGCATTTGCAACAATGCGCCGGAAAATCAAATCATTTAGCCTTGTGACGTAATCCACAATTTCTTCTGGTGTCATATCCGGCGCGTGAGCTTCAGCTATTCGATGGCACAGTGCAATATTTACAATGCGCTGCTGAGGATAGCCAAACCAGTTTTTGGCTCCAGTCTCAGCTTGTGCCACCAAATACCCTAGCAAATCCTCACTCGCTCGCTGCATAAAGCCTCATAACACTTAGACAAATTGCATCAGCATCTTCGGCCTCCGATAAGGCGGCATCCACTTCTTGAAGGGTAAAGGAATGGCCTTTCGCGTATTGATGTAGGTCGCCATAAAAGCCCACCATGCCTTCAAGAAACTCAGACATTGTTTGACCAGCCATATTGATTGCCCCTTGGATGAATCGTAAATGTGACCTTGGCTTCAGCGCCAGGAGCAGGATCAATCGTCCACTGGCTTACACGCCCGTTAAACGCGTAATAAACAATGTTTGTACCATCCGTTGCTGCAATAACAAATGTCCGATCAATCGTCCCATTGTACGCATCGCCACGAAGAAGCAACAGAACTGTATCTGACGGGTTCCATGCCGCGACAACTGTCATTGAAGTTGGTGCAGATTGCACTGGAATCTTGTCAGATTGACGCGAACCAGCAACAGAAAAGTTTGCAACTGCATCATCTTGGCCAAATGACGGAATTGCCTCCACCGGCACTAAATTGGCAGCCACTGCAATTGCAGAAACGCTTGCAACAACCGCAAGATTTGCAGTTGTCAATGGGGTCGGCGTCGCAGTTGGTTGGCAATACAGCGAGGCTGAAAAGCCGGGTAATACTTTAGTTGGAAGAGCCATTTTTCACCTCACGAAGGAATGTCTAAAGTGCAATCAAGAACAATTTGATGTAACTTACTGTCATTATCGTATGTATGGAAAAGCCAATCAACATCGACTTTTGCAACAAAAAATAAACTTCCAAATGTCCCTTGGTAGCCATGCAAAGCATCTATAATCTGTTGCGCTTTGGCATAACAATTCGCCATTACTTGTGCAAATACCGTAGCTTGAAATACTGGAGTATCAATTCCTTTTACAGACTGCGGTCCGGTATATACGGGCTGATGCACGTCCCTAAGTTGCCATGTCACAAACGTTGGTTCTGTCGCAAAATTTCTGTTAAATACCGCATAAACTGGGGTCGGCGTTACTACACTAACCAATTGCGCTTGTATTGCCTGAGCATAAACAACCGCTGAATTCTGGCCCATGCTATACCGCCGCGCTCGGTTCGTTGCGATAACATCTTAATGTTACCCATTGCCGATCATCGTGCTCAAAAATCTCGGCTATTCTCCATGACTTTTGACGAAACGTCACGCTGTATGCTTCTTGAGCGTCCGAAATTGTCCGAATATTTGGCGTGTAATTACAAACAAACTCTATCATATTGTCGTATTGCCTAAATCGTTCCAATGTCCTAATGTTATTGTGAACTGATTTGGTTTTTACTCGCGTTTTAAACCAAAGCGTCTCTACCGTCGTTTGCTCACCTAAATTTGTGACTGTAAACGACAGGTTATTGATGCTTATCTCATCGACGCGTAAAACCATCACATCACCAAAGGCTTGTAAGGTCTAAGCAACTGGTCAATCGCCCACGGAATCTGCTTTAGATTTTCTGCCGACGTTGCAGAGCGGTTGTTGTACAGGTGAGTGAGCAGCATGAGACCGGCTTGCTTGACTACAGGATACTGACCAATGACCGAGCCTTGTAACGTGTACTGACAAAGCATAGGAGCGGTCATGTAAGTGTTGATGTTATTGGGAACCTCAAACAAAACCACCTTATTACCCGTCGGGTCATAATAATAATTTGTGCTTGTAATTGTCGTAAGCACAGGTGGATTTACATCTGTGTAGTATTTCACCCAATTGATTGTGACACCATTCTGTGAGACTTCAGGAAGATCAAGACTTACAGGAGCTGCCATAAGCCCCGAAATCATGTAAGAGGCTTGATAGGTCACATTGAACACCGGAACGCCCAGATAGTCTTCTATCGCCATTCTAGCGGCAAGTTCTAATTGCGCCAGATAATCGTCTTGGCTTTCATCCTGAAATAAATTCAACTGGTTGGTGATTTCGTCGTAAGTAAGCCATTGCGTAACCGGATCTCGATTACTTTGGATTACTTTTGAGTAGTTGAACGGGTTTCTAGAACCCGCTCCGAAGTTACCTTGCAGTTGAGATGGCATCTTAGGTTCCGATCAATCGAACGCCAGCAGTCACATCACGAACGGTTGAAACCATCCGCTTTTCAGCATAAATCGTAATCGTCCCAGGCTGGGTCTGCTCCATTCTCTGAAGCGTCATCTCTGAATGATCCACAATCCACATAAATCGCGGCCAGTTTGCAAGATAGATTGGAATTGCGCCGATTGCGGGAGCATCCAAATAAGGATTAGCAATCACCGGCCAGCCCATAATGTTTACGCCTGGGCCTTCATCCTTTTCGCCCGTCTCCACAAGCGCATACGAATTGCCGCCATGCGTATATTCTCGCAATGTCGCAATCGCCGTGGGGTGCATCATCCAAGCAGTTCCTGGCATTCTCCAAAATTGCCCAGGAAGAGCGCTGGCAACATCTACAAGGCTTTCCCATTCAATACCACCCGAATGCGAATAACCGACTGTATTAAGAGTGTGTATACCGGCTGTAATGGCCGTTCCTGACGTTCCATAAGCTGCAGATGATCCTGCCGTTCCAAGATACATCTTCAAGCCTCTAAGGCCGTTTGTCGCGCCTGTAGAGGTCGTTGTTGAGCCTGCCTGATCGTTGTTGATTGCCATGGATGCCGCTTCAATCTGGCTAAATTCCATTGCAAGATCTTCGACAAGAGCCGCATCTAATCCGTTGATGTCATCCATTGCCGCTGCGCGAATTGGCATCTGAGCGGAAATAACACGCATCGGAAGCTGCCAGATACTAGTGGCGATGTTGGGCGAGCCTGAATTGGCGTTGACCGCGTAGCCCCACGGGTTGGTGGAGTTAGCAGCGTTACCCGTTTTGACAACAAACTGAATATCTGAGTCTGCCGTCATTGTCTGATTGGCAAACACTCGAAATGGGTTCCAGTAACGAAGGGATGCAAATACATCCTCGTTATATACGCGACCACCAACCCCGCTGCCTGAGCCGGTTAGGGCTGAGGCTTCCGCGAGGTTGACAGTGCTTTTGCCCTGTTGAAGAGCCTCTTTCAAGCCTTCCAAAATCACTTGTTTCATAATCTCTCCAAAGGGGAGAGGGCTTGCGCCCTCTTTTATCAAGCAGCCGTACCAGTCGAACGATAACGAACGCCAGCGTTAGGATCGCGCACCGAAGTAGCCGCGCGAGTCTCGCCGTAGAACGTAATCGAACCTGGGAGGGTCTGATCGTAGCGACGGAGAACCATCGAAAGACGCATCACCATTGTGTGGAACTGCTGCCAATCCGCAAAGTACATCGGATAGTAGGAGGTCGTTCCTGCTGCTCCGGCGGTGGGTTGGCTGGGGTTGTCAACATACTTATTAACAACGACCTTAAACCCAAGCAATTCACCTACGATGCCATCAGTCCGAGAAAGACCGTCGATGTAGATCGGACGCAGCTGCGAATCGACCAAACCACGGATTCCTTGAAGAAGAATCGGGTTAATCATAAACGCTGCTGTCGGTGTCCAATACTGCTGTGGCAGGCTGTAAATGAAGTTCACAACGTCTTTGTAAACGATGTTGTTAGCCGCGACCGTGTTGGCGTTTGTGGTCAACTGATCGTAAGTAGCAAGGTTATGCAAACCGTTACTGGTTGCAGTTCCCGAGGTTCCGAACGAAGCCGTCGAGCATGAGCCGCCCGTGTAGGAAGCATTTGCGCCAGCGTACTGATCCAAACCGCGCAAACCGTCAGCGCCGCCCGTCGTTACCGAGGTTCCGGTTCCCGACTGATCGTTATTCTGGATCGCCGAGGTTGCCATTGCCTGCTGGAACTCCATCAACATATCGTCAACGACATTGGGCTCCAAGCCGTCAATGTCATCAAGCGCCGCCGTTCTGATTGGGAACTGAGCATTCAAGTCCTTAAGAATGACTTGCCAGATGCTCGTGGCTTCAGTCGTGGATGCGCCGTTGTTTTGAACGGTGTAGCCCCACTGTGCGCCTGCATTACCTGTCTTGACGCGGAACTGATAAGCCGACCCATCAGTTGCGACGATGCGCGACAAACCTAGCAACGGGTTTCCAAGACGCTTTGCAGCGAATACAGGATCGTAAGCGGTGCGGCCACCAACGTCGTAACCTGAGCCTGTAAGAGCCGAGGCTTCGTTGATGTAGGCTTCACACTGATCGACAGATTCAAAAATCTTGATCTCGCGCTCAATGTTGTTCCCAGCCTTTACATATTCCTTAAGCACATCACGGAAGCGACGATTTGCTTCGCCACGGACAGTCTTGTGAATAGGACGAATGATAGAAGGAGCGGCAACTTTTGCCTCTAAAGCGGCAATCTTTGCTTCGGTTTCGGTTTTAACAGCCTCGACAGCCTCAGCAACTTTTGCCTCGACAGCCTGTGCGGTTTCTGCCAGCTTGGCAGCGCTAGATGCTTCGATTGCATCCAGTTTTTCAATTACCTTTTCCAACATTTTGAAATCTCCTAACGGGTTGAAATAGCTTTCAGCAACTCGCGGTATTCGAGCGCTTTCAGCAACTCCGCCGCATCAGACTCACTCTGAGTGGCAGTTTGTTGATCGCCCACAGCATCACGCTGTTCCAAAATGGCTTTCAACACACCGGACGCGGCGGTCGCATCCCGGCGAGATAGCCCTGCATCACGCAAAGCCTTCTCAATCGTTCTCGGATTGGGTTTCGATCCCATCCAGTATTCAAGTCTACTGATCTCAGCCTTCGGATTATTCGGCTGCATCACGATGGAAACCTCGGCTAGACCACCTTTGACGATCTGGAAATAACCATCGTCCGATTCTGTGGGCTCGCCATTTTCGTCGACCATCTGATATTCATCAGCATAAGCACCAACAGATACACCGCCGACCATCCGTGGGCTTTCGCGCATGATTGTATATAAATCAGATCCTGCTGTGGTATTTAGGAAAATCTTTCCAGTTCCGGTCATACCTTCTTCGTTAATATCAAACTTCGACCATTCACCGACAGGCATCATATCGCTTGAATGTTGAAAGTACATCGGCAGCGGTCTGCCTGACTCTTGCCACATTTCGTGCCAGTTTTGAAAAGCCTCTGGCTTATAAAAGAACCGTCGACCGTCTGCGCCTTCTCTTGCGCCCCAGGTTGTAAGCGTGGCTTCTATTTCGCCCGTGGGCTCGCCCATTGCCTCGTCGGCTTTTCTGCCTAACTCAACTTTGGCTTCGTAGAAAAAAGTGACATTTTTAGCCATTTATCGGCTCCCTTTCCTTAATCTTTCCATCTACCAACTTAGGTTTTGGCTTTCTCTTGTCTGCCGCGGCTTTGAGCTTCTCTAATAAATCCTTAAGCATTTCCGGCTCTGCCTGTCTTACTGACCACCTTAAGGTTTCCACCACCTCCAGTGTCTTGCGGAGAACTGCCGGGAATAACGCTATCGCCACCAGCGGCAAGCAGCAGATCATCAGCACCATCGAGAGAATTAAGTCCCAGATATTCACGCGCTTCATTCTGCGTAAGAATCCCATTCTTAACTCCTGCAACCACATAATTCATTTGGTCTAATGGCGCACCTTTTAGGAAATCTTGCGTCTGAAACTGAATATGTAGATTTGGATAACCTTTAAGCAAAGCTAATTTTAACCTTTGCTCAATATTGGTAATAAACGGCATCATCGTCGATTTATAAAACTCGTCCAGCATCGTTTGTGTGTTGTTGTACTTAGATTCTCCGACTCCGATCATCGCAGGAGGAACACCAAACAATCCACAAATCCTTGTCATGGTTTGCTTCTTAAGTTCTCTAGCGTCCACATCTTGAAGGGTTAAAGGCTTGATTGCTTCGTAAGTCATGCCCTGATCTAACAGCATGGATTGCCCTGGTTTGCTTTGATCCGAGGGCTGGCTGTTGAGCATGTTTGTCCACGCTTCTTTAAGACGGGATGCAATCTCTTTAAACTTTGAATCTGGAATAACTTGCTCGGTGCGGAACAAACCAGAGGGTTTTGCGCCGTTTAGCATAATGAAATTGGAGTAAAGGTCAATGTCCTGATCTAGCGAAACTAATTCCACAGCTTGCAAGCGGTTAAACGAACTTGAGCCTTGCCATGGCTCAGACTTTGTGTGCATCACTTGGAAATACTTAAGCGGTTCGTCTTTGTTAAATCCGTAAGATGAACTGGTAAGCGTGTAAAACGGATAGCGCGTCTCCGAGATCCTCGGCACGATTAGCGTCGAATCTAAGACGTATATTTCTAAAGGTATCTGTGTTGGATCTTCTGCATTCTTGCGCCAAAGCAAAACAAATGTTTCGCCCGCAAGCTCATGCCACATTGTGAACTGATACCAAAACTCATATTGGCTTTGGAAATTATTAGGATTTGCAAGAAGATTAAGAATGCTAGATGCGCGGCTTTTTTCGCGCTCAGGCACACTAGGATCGGTCTGTGTGTCTACAAACGTGCCGTCTGGTTGCTTAGACATAATCTTGATCGGAAGCTGCGCTAAAGACCTTGCTTTTGCTCCCACGCAAGCCATAACCGTCGAGTTTCTCGCAAGTGTCGTTATATCAACACTTCTGCCAGCCTCGTTTACTGCTGAAGTTGTGACATATAAAAGCTGATTAGAACCGTAGCCCTGCCCCTTGCCGCGGAGCATGACATTGTTTCCGAGAACAGTATTCCCGAATAAAGAGTTACTTTCTGCCTTTGTTTTACGCTTAAATACGTCGAATAAGCCCATTTTTATCCTCAAAAGACTCTGAATCCGTACGATTCAGACGGCATCGGATTGTCCAGACTACAGTGCATCGCAATAATCAGCGCAATAATGCCGTCAACCTTAGCGTGACGATCCACACCGGCTTTCTTGACCTTAATGTTGCCCTGAACGTCTGTAAACACTTCGCAATTGCCCAATTGATGTCCTAAGAATGGGTTGCCATCGTGTTTAATCTTGTGGCCTAGTATAAGTCGCTCGACATGCTTAGACGGGTTAGAAAGCACCGCCATTCCTTGACCGACTTTCTTTACCGGCATTCCGACTTCGTAAAGTCTAGCTACTAAAGCCGCTGCATTGTATGCGTCATAGCCAACTTCTTTTATGTCGTATTTCTGGCTTTGCCCAATAATATACGCTGAAATTTCTCTATCGTCCATCACATTGCCTTCAGTGATGTGCAATATCCCCGAATTGATCGCCTGCCTGAAAATATCCTGATAATGAGTCGGCAATAACTCAAAGCCATCTTCGGGAAGAAAGAACTTCCATTCGGCTTCGTAATCGTCCTCGGCAAATCTTTTTAGCGTGCAAACTGCGTTTAAATCTCGAGTTGCCGCTAGGTCAAAACCAATAAATACCGCTTCGGGTTCTCTTTCTGTCAGTCCTACGGATTCATCCCAGTGTGTACGGTCTACCCAGGCTGTCTCGGCTGAAACATAAACATTAAGCGTTTTGCAGAGAAACTCGTTAAGCGCAGCGGGTTTAATCTTTGCTTCTTCGCATCGCGCAACAATCGCATCGTGACTAACAGAAATATTGTGCATGGGATTAGCTTTTGCCCACGTCTTTTCGTCGCGCCAATCATCGCCAGCATCCAGAGAATAAAGAAGTCCAAACCACCGCGGGTTGTCAGGTACATCCTGATGAAGAATGTGTTCCATCACCTGGAAGTCCTCGAAAAACTTTGTGTCTCTCGTGAAACTCGCAGTTGTGATGTATAGACGCAACGGATTCAGTCGAGATACCATCCCTGAATGCAATACCTCAATCGCATTCCTGTCTACAATCTGGCTCGCTTCGTCAATAATCGTGCAAGAAGGGTTGAGCCCGTCTCCAGTCTTTTTAGTGTCTCTGGAGAGAGCTTTCATCATACTTTGGCTGTCGCCAGACTTCGTGATTGTGAATTTGCCGGTAACAAAAAAGTTACCAAGCTCTTTCGGCATTGTCTCGACGAAGCCCTTGGCAGTCGTAAAAACAATTGAAGCCTGATCGCGGTTTGTAGCCAGCGTGTAGACTTCTGCTCCCGCCTCCCCAAACCCTAGCTCATAAAGTGCAATTAAGGCCGTTAAAGTCGATTTACCAGCCTTTCTAGGGATATAAACGATGACATCCTGCACCATTCGCTTTTGACGGTCTTTTTTGCTTCTGAATCCGTATATGGCGCAAGCAATTAAAATTTGAAATGGCTCAAGCGTGACAGAATGCCCTGCCCACTGGCCTTTGACATGCTTACATAAAGCGGTAAATTGTAAGAAATGGTTGACGGGATTTGGATCAAATACCCATTCCCATTCTTTATTTTCTAGATGATTTAAGAAACGCTGGCAGGCAAGCCGTACATTTCGGCAAGCGTCTATTTCACCCTTTGCTACGCTGACCGCGTACTCAATTCCATCTTCTAGTTTCATGTTCCGAACTTGGGCCCTTTCAGGAAGTCGTTTATTTTCGTGTTGTCATCAAGTTTATTAGCCGCCAGCCTAGATTTAGGTGTTAGCCCCAACTCAGACATAAGTTTAATCGCATTTTCCATCGCCTTATTTGCAAGGCTGATGTAAGGATTAGGCGCAAATGTTTTACCAGCGTTCGTTTCGACAATAAGCGGGTGAGTATCTATCGCAGCTCTTGCGTCAATGTAAATCTGAAGCTGATCGGCAAGCATCATCAGCGTATGTCGGTCTTGCTCTGAGCCGATTCCATACACGCTGAACAAATACTCAGCCGTCTCTTTGACAAACTTTTCCCGCGTAAACGATTTGGGATTGTTCGCCCATTCAGCAAAAGGAATCCTGCGCTTTACATCTTCTGGCAGGAATACACCTTCCTTTTTTCCTTTGGTTCCGTGGATTCGGTGGATCTCAACTGGAATTCTTGCGGTCATGACGGTTTTCTCCTTTGCGTCTAATGTGCGCTTTTTTGCGTAGCTACGCAAGGGGAATTCCCTGTTTTGGTTAACCCCCCCTAAACACCGACTTTGCAGAAAGTTGGGCGCGCGCTTGCGCTTCCGTCGCGTCGATTTTTTTTAACTTATTCTTAAAGATTATAGAGGGATGATCTCGCCGCGGATGTAATCGTGCGCTTCGCCCTTCTTTTCAAGCCCTGTTTTGATGGAGTGGCACTCATGACAGAGGCTTTGAAACCGATTGCCCATCCATTTATTCCTGTCTTGCTTGTGCGGAATGATGTGGTCAACGTGATGGGCTGGCGCGATCTTTCCTAATGACTGGCATCGAGCGCATAGGGGGTGCTTAGATAGCTGAATCTGCCTAAACTGTTTCCACTGCTTGGTGTTGTACAGTTTATTAAATGCTTTACGCTCTTCTGTTAGTGCGCCACCGTGATTGGTGCAGAAGGTCGAGCCATTAACCTTTGGCTGATTGCAACCTAACTCTCGACAGGTTGTTTGCTTTGGTGTTCTCGGCATCTTTATATCCTGATGCGTATGCTGCTCTTGCTGCTGCTTGAGCTTTCTGTAGTGTAGGGAATGGCCCCTTACTTCCCCAGAACCATCCCTTTGTTGTCTTGCGGTAGGGCATTACTTTAGGAATCTGAGCTTGTAGAGTGTTGATTGCATGAGCGCAACGATCTCGTCGATACTGTTTTGTATGGCTGAGTCATCACCCATCGAGCTTCGGTAAACCCTGACATACTCAAGCATAAATTCCAGTTCCGCTATAGCCGTATCTGCTGGCGCTCGATATTCCACAGGGTAATTCAGGATTACAGCCTCGAGCCCTTGCCATTGCTCGACCACTGAATCGACAAGATCTCCCAGGTCATCGTAGAAGTGTCCTAAAGCCTTGTGCTCGGCATAGGACTTAGACTGCAAATGTAGGATGTGTGCGTTGGTTACTCCGTGGAGTAAACACATAATAAATTGACCTGGGGTCTTAGCCGGTTTTTCTGACCTAAGCGCTTCCAAGAAATGCTTTTTCATTGGTCTGCCTAAAAAAATGCCCTCGGGGAGAGGGCTAACCAACAAGGAGTAAAAGTATTGTATTCCTCTTATAGACTGGAATCAAGACTGTTTCTGAAGTCCTCGGACAGCTTCAACAGTCGTTCGCTTTGATACTCCAGTTCTTTTGTCAACTGCTCAATATGCTCCAGTTGGATGCTTATTTTGTCCCATCCCGTTAAATCTTGCGTCAGTGAATTTATGTAAGTTTGTTGCGCTAATTTATTCAGATCCATTTTGTATCCTTTCAATTTTTCGATTGATATACCAGACTTGTGTAATGCTTTGGATGATTTACGTTATCTGTCATAACAAAGCCTTTATGTGATTGGGTATCTTAGGCAATGGAGCCCATGCAATAAATCGGTCAGACCAAAAGCCAATTACGCAAACACCGCCAGGATTTAATAACAACATCTTTTTACCTAACGGAGGTTGTTTATCTTCTGGAGTCATCCACACTGCATCGCCAGCAATATACGCTTTCATACTTGCGGGACAACTCCTCCCCTGATTGCATTGTTGATTGCATGGTGGGCATCTATCTGTCATGCCGCGTTTTTTGAACATAATCTCGGCCAAAGATAACTTGCAGATTGAAATGCACCGTGTTCTAACAAAGTCGCGCTACTTACCTCTTTCCCCCCAGGTAAAACAAAAACATCTTCTTTAATATAGTGCGGCACAATCATAATCCCGTCCAAGTAAAACACTTGCACCCAATCTTTTTCTTGCTTGGCTTCCTGTTTAATCATTTTTTATCCTTGGTGAAAATTCTGTTGTCGTAAATCTTGTTTTGCATTTCAAACATTCTCTTCTGCGCTCGACATAATATCTTTGCTTGTTCTCCTCGAAATAAGCTCTGCTGTCAATTACTTTCGTGTTAAAGCTATTTCTATTTTTGTCTACGCAATACGGGCATTTCATTTTATTGACCTGTAGTATTTAGCCCATGCACCTTTACGCCCTTTTTCATGCTTAAACATTATTGCGCTGTTTACTAATCTTTGATTAACCAGTGCTTTTACATGCTTTCTTGCTCCCTCGGTTGTGCAATTAAACCGTTTTGCAAGCTGACGTAACGAATGCGGCTCACTCAAAACTTCCAAATATATCTTCTGCGTAGTGGTTAATGGCTTTGGAATTCCAGCATAAAGTGCAAGCCCAGCCTGTAAAACCTTTGCCGGATCAGTCGGTTTTACAACAATGTGACCAGCAAACATGCCAGTGACGTAAGCAATAGGTTTCATGGCTCACTCTTTTCTCTGATTGCTTTAGCAATTGTGTGTCCAATTAGCCCGTCCTCTATCTGTTCTGGGATTAGGATTTCAACGACCTTCGCGCACGCCTCGCGCTCTGCTGCTGCGACAAGTGCGGCAAAGCGTTCAAGTTCTTTCAGATGAACCACGCGCCCGGTGTCGTATTCATAGGGCAAGTTAGCCTCTTTCGCCATTTTGATAATGTCATCTCTATCCAGCATTCTTCCCCTCCGGTTCGTGTGTACATGCGTTTTCGTAGTCAAGAACGTCCTGCAACCGATAGCGAATCAATCCACCCAACTTCATGTATCGGACTCCTTTCTTGAAAGACCGATCACGTTCCAGTGTTGCCTCGCTGATCTTCCATCGAGTAGCAAGCTCCACTTGCGTTATGAATTGCTCATTTGTTGTCATTGCTCACCCCTTGCTCTGATGGCTGAGGCAAGTGCATACCCTTCGTCGCTCCATGCGCCTGTGTATTGCTCAACAACCCTCGCACACGCCTCTCTTTCTATGGCTGCGACAAGTGCGGCAAAATTCTCAAGTGCCTCTTGTGATGGATACATCACCGGTTTGTTAGTCATCATTGGAGCAACCCCGGCCCTCATTGCCATCTTGATTATTTCGTCTGGTGTCATGTGTTCTTCTCCTTCAACTTGGCTTCAATGGCACGGGCAAAAGCCAGCACCTTGTTTTTGCCCATCACGGGTCGTGGCACATCATTAGTCCATAAGCACAACGCATCCTCATCCGTCAGCCCAACCCATTCATGCTTGCGAGGTGCATGAACCATCCGGTCACCTTCCCATACAGCACCGCATACACATGTCAAGTCATGCTGCGGCGGTGCTAGATAAAGCGGGAAAACGTCGCTGTGATCTTTAAATTCTTCGTCAACCTGATTCACTCCATCGTGATAACCAAATGGTTCCTGCCTCTCTGAATATGCAATGACTTCACGCAAATCGTTGATCGCTTCCTCTGCAACCTTTTGCGGATAGACCGTAATTACTGGCCCTCCATTTTTAGGCTTTCTGACCTGCCATTTAGCCAATGGGTCTAGGAACCTCTCGATGGTCTCTAGTGCGGTTAAAGCTCGTTTCATTGCTTTGATGCTCATTGATTCTTTTCCTTTAATTTAGCTTCGATGTAATTAGCAAACGCTTTGCACCAACCTTCTGGGTCATCATTCCAATCTTGATTAGTCTCGTATTCAACGTGGCAAAACGCATCGTGAATGTCATCTGATGTCAACGCAACCCACGGCTTGCGCTCGTATAAGGGCTTTGCAAGGTTTGCTACTAGTTCTTGATGGTTCAAAACGGAGCCTCCTCCAAGGTTTTTAGAATGTCTTTCTTAGTCACTTTCTTCTTCTTTACCCATTTGTTTTTAACTAGGGTCTGCCGAAACGGCCAATTAGGATGTTTGGCTAGCTCTTTCGTTGGTTCCATATCGCCTCCGTAAAATTGCATTTTCGTAACACTATTTTTTGCTGGCAAAGTGTTTACTGATATGCGGCGGGTTTGGGCTGATAATCGGTAGGCAATCCACCGCAATCCTGGACGTATTGCTGGCTCTTTTTGTCAAACCAAAGTTTTGCAACGCCCTCCCATTCACCGTTTCTTTGCTTCTCAAAACTTAGGAAGGCATCAGGGATGGAATGATCGACAAAGCCGTGAGCCTCAAAATCGCGCTCCTTCGATTTATTTCTGTGCATGAGGATTACATTGTCCACCTGATCTGCGACGCTTCCAGACCCCTTTAAATCGTTTTTAGAGGGGGTTTTGTTATCGTCGCTTTGTTTCCTGATGTGATGGACAAGATGCACGTGGCTATTTTGATCTCTGGCAAGAGAGCACAACTGATCCGTAAAGTCTTTTTGAGAGTCGTAATCCGTCTCACCGCGGGTACACTTCATCAGGCTATCAATAAAATAATGCTGGCAACCAAGTATTGTTTTTGCGTAAACCCCAACACCTAGAACTTGAGTAGGGCTTACAGTCCCCTGCACGTCATAGAACCAAAGTCGGTCTTTGACCCATTCCTTGAATTGCTCGTGGGCTTGTAAGGTAGGAAATGACATCCGCGACCATTGGCGAATCATCCGTTGTAGGGTTCTTGCTGGCTTCATTTCAAAAGACGCAATCACAACCTTTTGATTTTGGCTTATCAGGTGAATTGCGATCTGACCAGCAATCAAACTCTTTCCAGATCCATTTTGACCGGCGAGCACCGTAACCTCTCCTGGTCTGTAAAGAAATTTGTCTTGCAGCTTTTCCCAGGGCAGAACAATGTCAACTTGCTCCACCGGATTTCGCATTTCCTGAATAAGTTCTTCTAAACAATCCTCAGCCGCACGAACCTTGACAGATGCTTCCATCTGCTCATACCAGCTTTTGTAGTCAATGTTTTCCAGGATGTTCATGCGTCCACCTCAGAATCCCAGACCAAGCCTGGGGCGTAATGACAAACCACTCGCGCGGGGGCATATTTTTTTATTGCTTGCAGGACAACATAAGCCTCGTCGGGATCTTCTGCTGTCAAGAAAACCCTTAGCTGCCTCACAAAACGAAAATCGCGGTCTTTGGGATCAATAACCACAACCGGATACTCCGGGTCATCGTCTGGCTTTCCAACAAAGTCGATAAAAACGGCTTTAGGTGGTTTGCCTGCAAACTGTAGGCTATTTACGAAGTCGTGGCCTTTCATAAACTTGCCCTATCGCCGTAAGCAGATGCTGTTGGTTGAGCGACTTTCTTTGTCACCCATTCTGCCTTGAATGAAACCCACGTCCTTTCGCAAATTTCTTCTAAAGCGGCTTCTAATGTAAGACCTGCTTTTTTAGACTCCCTCAAAATGGCATTCCACGCTCTTTCGGTTAAAGGTGCTTTTTTGCTTTTCCTTAGCTCAAGAAAATCATCCCAAAGTTTCTCAGGAATGTTCTCTGGCTTAACGACAACAAACTTGTTTTTCTTTTGGTTATTGGTTATTGGTTTATGGTTATTGGTTGGTTGAACGGTCGTTGAACGGTCGTTGGGCTCTTGTTTAACGTCCGCTAGTGTCTTGTTTAGCGCACGTTTAGCAGCCGATGCTTTGCCTGCCTTAGAAGCAAATTCAAGTTGCTGGCGATAGTTCTGTATCTCTTTATCGCATCGTTTGTGATGCCATCCCGCGGTGCTAGAGATGAAAAATAAATCAAGAAGTCCTTTAATAAGATCTTCTTTGCCCCTTGCGTTTACACGCATTGAAAGCTCGGTAAGAGAGTTCGGAATGGGCTCTTCGGTGTCGTAGTAGATCCAGATCATCTTCATGTAGATGCCAACTTCTTCGTTGGTCAAAAATGAAGTGTCTTTAATAAAGTCACCAATATGGTGCTGGTAGTAGTGCATAGCAAACCCCATCAAGGTAATCATCACAAGAGGTGCATTTGGCAGGCAGGTGATGAGGCTGCTTTTCGGGAGCTACCCTAGCCAATGCGATCAACCAGCTAAAAGTCTAAACAAAGTTCCTTATCCCTGCAAGTCACACTAAAATTCTAAAATTTGTGATATAACGCGGCAACCTTTTAGGGGATGTCATGAATGCCTTATGCACCGATGAAGAATTTATCGATCTTTGGCTGAAGCTGGGCAGTCCTGCTGCGGTTGCTCGAGCCCTAAACACGAACGTCCGAACCGTATACAACCGTCGAAATATGGTGTCCCAACGGCACAACATTCCCCTAGAAACAACCAATGACGGTCGATTGAACCAAGCCGTGATTACGCATTCCTACGACAGGATGAAAAGCGTAGCTGACATCACGGGTCGCGTAGTTGTGTTTAGCGATGCGCATTTTCAACCCAACCAAACCTCTGTAGCTTTCAAAGCGCTTCTAAAGGTCATCAAGATGACAAAGCCGCAGATGATCGTGGCTAACGGCGACCTGTTAGATGGAGCAACGATTTCCAAATATGGCGCGGAAGATTGGACAGAGCGTCCAACATTGCAACAGGAGCTAGAGTCTGTTCAATATCACATGGATGCCATTCACAAAGCATGTAAAGGGCTTGGCACGATCTTGCACCGCACCATTGGGAACCACTGCATCAGATTCGACAAGCGGCTGGCAAATGCTGCGCCTGAATTCCGTGGAATCAAAGGTACGTCATTAGTGGATCACATTCAGGAATGGTCTGTAAGCTGGGCTGTTCTTGTCAATGAAAACACGATGATTAAACACAGGATGCAACATTCTGGAATTCACAGCGGCTACAACAATGTTTTGAAATCAGGTCTCAATAGCGTCACAGGGCATACGCATCTTTTAGAGGTTAAGCCTTGGGGAGACTATTCCGGCAGGCGATACGGTGTATCTACGGGCATGTTGGCAGATCCTGATTCATCAGCATTCCGCTATGTGGAGCAAAATCCTGTACCTTGGTGTAGTGGTTTTGTCGTTTTGACGTTTGATAATAGTGGTCGATTGCTTCCACCAGAATTGGTGGAAGTGGTCGAGGGTGTTCCTTATTTTCGTGGCCAACAAATTGAGGTGTGAAATGGAAGATTTCGTTACTATCAGCATGTCTGAAGATGAGTTTGACGCAGTTGTGGAATGGCTTGGCAATGAGTCAATCAACTCTGGCTTAGGCGATTTGTATGCTCGCTTGCTTGCAGCAGTTGAAGCAGCAGACGCAGACGAAGCCTAAAACTCTACGATCCTACAAGCCCACCCTGACTGTAGTTTACGCCAGCCGTGGGCTTCAATTTTCCATCCAGCTCGTATGATTGCAGGCAAGAACTCGCAATCTTCTATCTTCTTTACCCTGGCGTTAAGATTGTTGCCTGACGTTGTTTGAACTAAAAGGGTCTCAGAATCCCTGATGGCTATGATGTCGCCAATCGTAAAAAGGTCGATTCTGATCCGAGCATGAGGATTCCATCGCTCGACAATTTGGCAAAGATAACCCTTATCCCTCAACATTTCTAAGCTACGTTGCGTTGGTGATTTGCCGCTCATCGTGTAGAACCCACCTTTTGTCTGCTTGCCGTAGCGTATTGTTGCGGTAAGTATATAGTTGTTTTTTGAGGTAAATATGAACTACGACTATTTTTTAGACAGGAAATTATATGAACACCAAGAAGGATTGGATCGTTGCAATTGCTTTCGGAATCATTTATGGGACGATGATGTTCTTTTTTATACGATAGGAGAATGCTGTGCAAAAAGTATACGAAAGTATAAGCAAAGTGATGGCAACGATAGCGAAAGCTGGGATTGCGAAGGGCAGAATCAATGAATCACAGAAATATACCTTTAGAGGTATAGACGATGTTTACAACGCTATGGCTCCCATTCTTGCGGAGCATAAGTTATGCGTTCTTCCCAGGGTCACCAGCAGAGACGTAACCGAGCGCGTCAACAAACACGGCACTGCTTTGTTTTATGTCACTGTTGAAATGGAGTTTGCTTTAGTCTCCGGCGAAGATGGCTCTAGCCACGTTATAAGCACAATTGGCGAGGCCATGGACTCCGGTGATAAGGCAACTAATAAAGCCATGTCAGCGGCTTACAAGTACGCTCTCATGCAGGCATTTTGTATTCCTACAGAGGGTGACAATGACTCCGAAAATCAGACGCATGAGGTTGTGAAAAACGATCTTGAGATTGATTTGGGAAAGATTGCTAAAGCCACCAAAGATACTCTGAAACAAGAGTTTTCTGCTGCTGTAAAAAAGCACAAAGAGTCGGTAGAAAGCATAAAAGCCATTGAAGCCGCTAAAGACATCCGTAAAAAGGAGCTTGGCATCCAGTGAAAGATCCTCACAAAGCGGTTGATTACATCCTAAAACACGCGCAACAGTTTGCAGATGCCAAAGCTCAGCGAGTCTATTTAGAAGAGTTCAGGAAGTCTAAAAAAGCAATTTTGATGAAGGGCTCATTAGAATCAGCATTGGGGGCGCAAGCGCGTGACGCTTACGCTCATCCTGATTACTTGCAGTTATTAAAAGCTCTTGAAGCCGCGGTTCAGATTGAAGAGAAGTTACGCTGGGATCTGATCGCTGCTCAGGCAAGAATCGAGATCTGGAGATCGGAGCAGGCAAATTTAAGGGCAGACATTAGGAACACTGCATGAATTGGAGATCTATAAAACTCTTAGAGGCTTGCAGGGAACTACCTTGTACGCTGTGCGGAGCAGAAGATGGGACGATTGTTGCAGCTCACAGCAATCAACAGCGAGACGGCAAAGGAACGGGCATAAAGGCTCACGACTACAGGGTTGCTGCGCTATGTTTTTCTTGCCATGCCGCAATTGACCAAGGTCACAAAATGAACAAGGAGGAAAAACAGCAAACCTGGGAAAAAGCTCACAGAAAAACAATTGGATTTTTATTTGAAAAAGGTAAATTAAATGTCATCCGTAAATAAAGTCATTCTTGTTGGCAACGTTGGAAAAGATCCTGAAACAAGATTTTCTGAATCAGGAACTGCGATTGCTAACCTCACAATAGCAACAACAAACAGGTTCAAAAACAAACAAGGTCAAAATCAGGAAGAAACAGAATGGCATCGTGTCGTTGCCTACGGAAAACTAGCCGAGATCATCGAGAAGTATGTTCAGAAGGGAAAGCCTTTGTATTTAGAGGGAAGGCTTCAGACTAGAAAATGGACAGACAAACAAGGTGTAGATAGATACACCACCGAGATTGTGGCCGAGCAAATGCAGATGCTTGGTCAAAAAGAATCTAAAAAGACTGATGACGATGACATCGCATTTTGAACAGGGCTCGGATGCCTGGAGGCTTGCAAGGCTAGGGAAGGTGACAGCTTCCCGTGTTTCAGATGCAAGGGCTAAAAAGGGGACCGCGGCTCGATCTGGATATATAGCTGACATCATTGCCGAGCGTCTTACAAACAATCCAGCCGAGAGTTTTTCAAACTCTTATATGGAATGGGGAACAACAAACGAACCGCTTGCAAGAGCCGCTTATCAGATCTTTACAGGAAACTGGGTAGAGCAAACAGGCTTAGTAGACCATCCAACCATCCCTAACTTTGCTGCTAGCCCAGACGGGTTGATTGGAGACGATGGGCTGATAGAGATCAAGTGCCCCAAGACCTCGACGCATATCTCTTATCTGACAGCTAAAGAGGTTCCGTCCGGCTATAAGCATCAGATGCTTGCCCAGATGGCTTGTACGGGTCGCAGGTGGGTCGATTTTGTTTCGTTTGACCCTAGATTGCCCGAGAAGCTGCAGCTCTTTGTAGCGCGTTTTGAGCCGCCTGAAAAGGATGTAAAAAGCCTAGAAGATGATGTTGTCGCTTTTTTAAATGAAGTAACCCAACAAATGGAGAGACTATGAACTGGAAAAAACTCATTGAAAGCCAACGATCCCCACGAACTTTTAGACCTGTGGAAGACATCTGGAGAGAACACGGCTGGAAGCCACCCTCCACAGAGTGTCCCGACACCATCGAAAAACACCAAGCCTTTAGAGCGTGGTCAATGGCTGGAGATCATCAAAGCGGTGAAATCCAGTGATCGACAGGAAATTGCGGAGGCTTATAAAGCTGCTCTTCCGTATGTCATCCAGGATTGGGCTCACTGGCTTTTATCGAAGCCTCGTCCGCAGCGGCTTCCGTTGATCGAAAAAATAGCTAAACATCACGGAGAAGACATCGGGGAGATGGTGAAGCAACGACTTACCGAGCTACACCGCGAGTCTTCTCGAAACTCCTCATGCCTGCAATCCCTAGCATCCCGCTCAAAATAACCCACAAAGCCTCCGTGTCTAACATTGGAGGCGGGGTTACCTGTTTAGGCACATAATCTCCGGCTTGCAACCATGTCCATGCCCAGACTAAAAGCGGGTAGAGAAGAAACTGGTAAGCCATCGCGCCTGCACCAACCCACCCGATAGCGGGTCGCCAGCCAGCAACAAAGAGATTCTGATTTGCTGCCTCGACCTTGTTGACTTCCGTCTGACCGAGGTCGATAGCTTGATCTATTCTTTTCGCCTCAAGCTCAAGCTCCATTCGTTCTTTGTCTGACGTATGAAGATCTCCAATGACCTTACCGACAGATTCAACGACAGATGAAATACCAAGAATGTTCACAGCTTAAGTGCTCGATTGAGCCAACCTAAAAGAAACTTAATTTGGCTTCGATCCCGCATCACGATATCTCTGTATCTCGCAATCTTTGCAAGCGCATAGGAGGCCACAAAAAGCTCCGGATCTATTCGGTTAAGTGCTTCTACAGACCGTATACCAATAACGCCGTCTGGAGCTGTTTTCACGCATATCTGAGCAAGTTTGGAAGCTACGGAAACGCCAGCGTTGACAGCAAAGTTGAAGATAGATGAAGCGACAATAGGATTTAGTTTGTCGCCCTGTATCGCATTCCAATAGTTGACTCTGTAAAAGTCACGAACCATTTGCGTTGGTGGTGTTTCACCGCGATCTACAAATTCCCACCCAGGCCAATTCGGGTTTTTATTTCTTGCAATCCCTGCATAGGTTTGACCTCCGGTGTCACCTGCTATTTTGTGCAAGATGTAACCGCCCTCGTCTTGGATCATCTTGTCGTAGGCTGTTTCAAACATTACTTGTCCTGTTTGTTGTCTAGTTTGTCAAATATCTTGGAGAGCATGATTTTTATTTCATGGATGTCATTTTCATAATCTTTTTTTAACACATAGTCATGCGGTAAATTCTTTTCTATGTCTCGCAAATCGCGTTGCATGTCTTTTACGGCTTCCCAAACAACTCGGAAGATCCAGCCAAACGCGGCTGAAATCGCGCCGAATAAGATATTGATGAGAGTTTGTGAGTCCATATTCAACTTAAACAAAGAATAACAAGAAACTTTGGGACGGAGTTGAACCATCTGTTGTCGTAAAAGAAACAATCGTGCAGGATTCTATAGTCACTGTATCAAACACACAAATTGTAATAATTTGGTCGCTAGCTATGCAAGACTCTGAAACGCTTGCAAGAATAAACTTTTCTTCGGACTGCTGATCCTGAGCAATTGCGCCTTCTGCAACAGAAGAAAAGAAAGTTCTTGATCCCTGCGTAATGACGGAGGCAATTGCGGAATCACTTACATCAACTTGCAAATTAGCATTGCTATTACCAACATCGCTAATAAATGCAGATTCAGATATGACTTCAAGCAGTGAATGCAGCGTTTCTATTGAATCACTTGCTATGGATGATTCCAAAACAAACACAACAGCAATTTGATTGCCATTTGAAGAAACATTACCTGTTGCATTTTCTGAAATTTCTGCCTGAAATATTACGTTTGATTCAGACGCGTCCAAACCTGTTGCATTTTCTGAAACTGCTGAACCAAACGTTAGATCGCCCTGCGTTTGATCTGAACCCGTAGCCGCTTCAGAAACAATTGTTGCTTGACTGGCATTCGCCAAAATATTGTCTGAAGCTATTGCTGTTTCTGCTTGTTCCGCGTTGCTAAAAGTTAATGCTTGAAAAGCATCTGTAGCAGTAGCGGTTTCAGTTAAAAGCGGATATAAATCCGTCTCACCAAATATTACAGACCCAGATCCTGAAATGATCGTGTAGGTGTTAAATCCACCAGATGTTACTAGCGAATAGGTAACACCAGAAAATGACGCTGTATAAGTATCTCTGATGCGTAATACAACGACACCAGAGCCACCCGTTCTTCCATTTACCCCTACTCCGCTTTCACCACCAGCGCCGCCGCCCGTATTTGGTTCGCCATCTTCGCCTGTTTGTGATGTACCCTGACCATCACCTCCACCGCCAACGCCTCCGGCACCAGCTACCCCATTGTTTGCACCGCCACCACCACCGCCATAATAATTACCGGTAATAGCAGACAAAACGCCCGGACCACCTGCGCCCCCTGTAGTAAAAGGCGTATTTGCAGAACCACCAGCGCCTCCCGCGCCGCCACCACCGCCACCTCTATACGTGCTTGGTGAGCTACCTCCCCCGGAACCACCTACGTAGCCCTGTGTTGCAGCACCGCCTGCGCCCACATAAACGCAGCCACCACCGCCACTAGCGCCGGACCCGCCACTCTGGAAGTTAGGAGCCGACGCTCCAAGCCCACCACCTCGACCACCACCAAAAGCAATGATTGATGCAAACTGAGATTGCCCACCAGCCGTAGCCGCCGTTGATGGGCTGTAGATCATGCCCGACCCACCCACACCGACAGTAACCGTGTAGGAAGTATTTAATTGATATGTTGAAACAAATGTGGCCTCAAGTACCCCGCCAGCACCGCCGCCTCCACCACCTCCACCACCAGAGCCACCGCTTCCTGATCCACCGCCGCCACCAACAACAAGATAGCTAAGAACAAACCCTACTTCTCCTACCGTAGCATCCGAACCGGATGCGCTTTCTGACACCGAAACGTCAATGACGTTATTGCCTTGGATGGCATCACTTGCAGTGGATGTTTCTGATACGGCAGCTTGTGCCGAAAGTATGGACGCTAGGCTATCTGAACCCGTTGCGGATTCTTGGACCTCCGCATTGATCGGCCCTGTAACACCACTGATCGCCGAAAATGGCGCAGTTGAGAATGGATCAAAGCCGAACACATTGTTATCCTAGAATCTCAATCCAGTTAGTTGTCGCCTCATCCCACGAATACATCTTGCCGTCTGTTGGCATTGGCGTGGGTGCTTCCCATTGTGCCGTGTTTTCATTTAACAGCCAACTAGCAAAGGGTTTAGGCGGGATGAAGGCGTCAAGTTGCGTATCGTATGTGTAACCAATCCCTGCGTAGTTTTTTCTGATGTTCCCGTTATAGCTCGTCTGCTTCCACGTTCCACCGAGGATCTTCTCTAAGTGTGCAGCGCCGATGTGTTCTTTCTCGACACCGAAAGCATCTGCCATATCTTTGTTGTCAACAACGACGACCTGAGTAACAACATTGTTCTCGTCGATTTTCGCGTAATGGCCCATCATGCCTCCAATTTCAATCCGGTTAAATCCATTTCTTCCCCGACAACTCCGACAGGGAAGGTATTAAAACTAAGTGAGATTCTTGTGTCCTCGCCTTTGACTTCAGGAACCATGTGCGTCAGCGACGAAGGAAAGAGAATCAGCCTGCCTGCATAAGCCTCAAACCACCAGCTCTCACTGTTATACGGGTTCCACTGGTCGGGCGGGAATTTGATCTGCTGCCAGCCATCCTTGTAGAAGTAAATCCGATCATCAGGGTTGGTCTGCACATAAAACACACCTGAGATATAACTATTAGGATGAGCGTGTTTGTGGTGGTACTGGCCCTGTTCTGAGTAGTTGCACCAGCTTTGTGTCACACGTAGTGTTACATTGTGCTTAGGGTTGACTGTGGACTTGAAGTATTCCGAGACAGCATCTTCAATGAATGAGCGCAGGGACGTTAGAGCTGGATCACGCAAGACAAAGTTATTCGTGCTTGTTGTGTTGCCCATATTAGGTCTTGTCTGTAACTCACGGATGAAGAACAACTCCTCATCTGACAAGGGGCGACCTAGCTCAGCAAAGCCTACAGGGATGGGGAATAAGTTATGCAACTGCACGTTCAAATTCCTCTTTGGCTATGCCCATCTCTTTGAGTTGCTCGTCGGTGTAAATCGTAGGGATGCTGTCCTCAAACTCTCTGATCTTGTCGATGACCCAGTAGACCTCTTCAATACTCGGACAAGGCCGTGGATCATCCCAGCGTGTAAAGACGTTGTTAGAGATTTCCCACTTCGCCCCAGGACGTAATAGGTGCATTGCTGTGTCTATTCCTAGGAAGCGATATGTTTTAGTAGTCATGTTATTGGTTGATTTTGATGATTACGATACCGGAGCCGCCTGCCGCTCCATCTCGTGTTGCGTTATTTCCAGAACTGCCGCCGCCGCCGCCACCTGTGTTAGCAGTTCCTGCTGTAGCAGGCGTTAGAGGTGATTGATCGTTTCCACCTGCGCCGCCACCGCCCAAACCACCATCAGTTACTCCTGCCCCATTCCTACCACCACCACCGCCGCCTGCATAAGTTACAGATGATCCAGAAATAGAAGATGCCGTTCCATCTCCTCCAAAACCTGCGCCATCAGTGTTTCCAGCTTCTCCTGCTCCACCGCCACCACCACCAGCAAATGGAGCGGAACTTGCTCCAACGCCACCATTACTTCCTTGACTGGGTGATGTATTTGGCGTATTACCTGTGCCTCCAGCGGCTCCACCACCACTTATTCCGGTTCCTCCACCACCAGAACCACCATTAGCACCTGCTGTTCCGGGATTTCCACCACCGCCACCGCCACCGCCAGTTGATGTAATCGTGCTGAATACTGAATCTACCCCGCTACTACCCGTTGAAGATGTTCCTCCTGCACCACCTCCTCCAACAGTAACAGTGTAATCAGTGCCTGCCGTAACGGATAAGGCGGTTCCTGTTCTAAACCCACCTGCGCCGCCACCGCCGCTATTTGTTGCTGCATTTATACCTCTACCCCCACCCCCACCCCCACCAACCACAAGGTCGAC
>Ga0214923_10001195_pt1 | contig 37473 bp, 34 predicted proteins | sample LL1510_MetaG_FD_177993 | JGI IMG/M metagenome (GOLD analysis project Ga0214923, IMG submission 177993) | Freshwater microbial communities from Lake Lanier, Atlanta, Georgia, United States - LL-1510 | ecosystem: Environmental > Aquatic > Freshwater > Lake | place: USA: Georgia | collected...
ACTACATTGCATGATTTAGTTAAAGACCTTGTCGGCAAAACTGATACTCACACAAGCGCCGTATTTGGAGAATTTGTCAATAATAAAGATGATTGGCAAACCGGGTTTACCCTCGACAAAATATATGATGTTACCGCAACGCCATCTGGAATGCCACCAACCCAGTCCAAACTCAAATCAATTAATGTGCCAGATGAGGTCTTGCGTAAAATATTTATGACAAAGTATACTAGTTCCACTGAAATAGACTTGTCAAAATACTATGCTGATACCAAGCCAGACGCGCAATTGTCACTTCTCATGCAAGTAATTAAACTATCAGGATGTGTCAGGTTAGTGTGTTGTCTTCATGTTATTTACAAACAATACAAGTTCTTACAACAGAAAATCGGACAGATGTCACAAATGAATAAGGGTCTCAGCAAAGACCTAGCAACTGATGCAGTGGATGATTTGTTCCGAAAATTAGCTAGTAATGCATATAACGCAGGATATTTCGGTGATATCAAATTATTCATGGACGCATGTGGTGTAAAAGTCATACAGTATTATAAGACCAAGATTACTGAACTAATAAGTGCCGACCGGCTTGAATTAACCGGTACCACCGATAAGTTATCCGTACAGTCAGTATTTAATAGGACTTTGACTAAATTACTTATGTTCCTCAGGTTGAATTTGATTTTCACTGACTATATACAGTTTAAGAAGCGAATTGTCCGGGATCCACAGAAAGTTAATGGATTACAAAATAATTCAAGTACATGGGAAGATGTGTTTGATTTGAAAGATGATGACTCTAGTACCGGGCCCAAAACTTCAAGCGTCAATTATAAATATGTATTGTTTATGGATGACCCAGTAGGTTTATCACTGGCTACAGGTGGTACTCCTGCAACATTGACTGGTATACAAGTAACATCTATCTATCCGACTTTTGATACGATTATTGGGAATCTCAAAGATGCAACAAAGCCTGACAATTACAAATTTACTATTCCGCTTACAAATATCAAATATTACTATGATGGTAATAAATATTATTCAGGTACGCTTGGTATTGATACTAATTCTGCAAAAAAAATATCGGTGATTGTATGCGCGGAACCTAGCACAGCACCGCCGACCGAATATATTTTTTTTGTGAGGATAGGTAGTTTGATTGGTTCTGGGATAAATATTTCTCGGAAACCAGAATATTCAACATCTAGGACTGGGTCTGAAATAATAAGTGTCATTAATGGTATTACAACTCCTGCATTAGCTACACTTGCTGCACCTACACCAACATCCCAAAAATATACAATTACAGCAATGGATGTGAATATACAATCCGCGGAAAACAGTGAACTATACTACGTCCACCCACTATATCCTAACCAGCCAATGATTGATTCGGTATTAGAAGGAGGGTCTGGTGCACCAGTATATTACTATTCGGTTACAGAAGAAATTGAAGGCTATCCTAAAAAGGGAAATCCTACACATAAACTTTTTGAAACTAAACAAGACTATTATGTTTCTATGTTCCCGACTTTTGAGAAACTTGAAAAAGTTACTACTGCTACACCGGCACCAACGGCTATTCAATTGCCTGAAAAGATTGATTTGGCAGGTTTGGCGACTACAGCTACACCACCGGAGCCATGGACTTTCAGTGATTTTGTGGGGGTTTATAGTAGGTTACCTGGTTTGACACAAAAAGGCGGGTCTGCGGAAGGTGAAAGTGTATACCAAATCGGGGGTGAAGGTGAATATGATGTTTTTATAAATATTCTCAAAGAAGTTATTGGATTAACAACCAGTTCGCAAATAAATGATGAAGCAATAAACAAAATAATAGAAAATGTCAATACACAAATAACAACATATAATTCTGCCGAAAAAACACAAGTAAAAGGCCAAACATCAGAGGCTGCGAATGTAATTGAAGAATTTCAGTATAAATTAGCCATATTTTATTATATTTATAAATATGTTACTAATACATCTACTATTTCGGAGAATATATGTAAATTACTAACAAAATTGGTTAATGATGTAACTAGTATTAATACGCAGCAAAAAAAACTTGCCTCCCAAGTAGAGAAAAATAATCCACCTACAATAGAAAATACTATCAAATTAATTCGTGATACTCCAAAAATGGATAATTACCCATTTATATCAGCCTCTGATAAAGATAAAGATAAATATGATTTTGAATTATCAAAAACCAAATTATTAGAGGAATTAAACAAAAAATGTACTTCAACAGCAACAACAGCCCAAACTACTACGTTACCAACTAATGATGCAGCTAGCATAACACAAGAAGAAGCAGAAAGAAAAGCAAAAGAAGAAGCAGACAAAAAAGCAAAAGAAGAAGCAGAACGAAAAGCAAAAGCAGCACAAGAACAAGTAAACCAATTCTTAATATATATAGCGACATTAACGACATTAAATTTCGCAGGTTTAGCAGATTTACAAAAACAGATAACTGCGCTAAAAGCCAGTATTACACCAGGACTTACAAAAGAAGAATTAACAGCACTACTCGCAAAATTTAAAGAAGAATTGTTAGGTGAATTTACAAAGGAAGGTGATGATAATCCAATAAGAAAAATAGTCACCGCAGTAATATTACAAGAGTTTAACGCACAATTTGCTACATTTTCGGCGGGAGTAGATGCAAAATTAGCGCAACAAAATTCTGATTTACAAGCCAAATTAGCTAGTTTCACAGCAGCACAAACCAAATCATTTGAAGAACTATTAAAACAAATAAGTGACGCGGATGCCAAGCGTGATGCAGCACAACAGGCAGTTATAGAAAAACTTGAAGATGCAAACACAAAATTAGGTACTGCAACCAATAAGACGGAACAATTGGTACAAGATGTGACTCAATTAAAAGAACAATTGGCTAAATTAGTCAAAGAGAGAGCTGCAACTGCCAAAACAGATGAAGCCGCACTTGCAACCGCAGTCGTTGCAGAAGTAGTAAGACAAATGCCAAAAACAGATATCAAGCAAGGCGATGTTACACAAACAACCGGTGCTATAACCGTACAAGCGCCAAATTTAGAACCTATTGGGAAAGCAATTGAAGCAATGACAACTGCTATGACTCAGATGAACTCGCAGAATCAACAAAGTATAGACAGAATTATAGATGCATTGAAACAAAATAAACAAGCAGCGGCGGAACCTGCTGCAAAAGCCGCGAATAATGCAGCCACAAAAGCCCTAACTGATAGTATCGCGGCACTACAAACGACTATTGAAAGTATGAAACAAGATACTATTAATCTTCAAAAAATTAATGAAATTCACGAAAAACACAACAAAGAGATAAAAACTTTAATGGAACAACATGTAACTGAACTCAAGGCATCACAAGATAAATTAATCACAGAAGTAGCGAAAGTGCAAAAAGAAGCTAAAAGTGAACGTATGGCAACTAATAATAGAAATCGTAAAGAACGTGAAACCGAAAATGACAAACGAAGAGAACATGAATTAATGATTCTATCTCTGGCAAAAGAAGAACGTGAAAAAATATTGAGCGACATGCTTGTTGCAAAACAAACCGGCGATTCTGATCTCCTAACAAAATTTACTGAGATGAATAACAATAATAATTTAGTTATCACTCAATTAATCGAGCTTCTAAAAGCACAAGGTGTATCAGGAGCACAAATGGTGCAATTATCTATGGTACCTGCAGCACAATCACAATTAGCTTCGTTTGGGATGGGTCAACAACCGCAACAAGCGCAACAAGTGCAACCGCAACAAGCGCAACTGCACCAATCACCCCAAGCTGCAGTACAAGTGACAGGGCAAGGAGTACAAGCGGCAGCATCAGCATCAACAACAAAAAAAATACCAAAATATAATTTCAAAGTAATGCCAATTGCTACGCCACCAACACTAAGCCAAAAAATTAATATTGTAGATACAGTTGATAAATTATTTACTGAGGTAGATGCACTTTTTGTAACGGCAGCAACAGGAGCGGCAGCAGCAGCACCTCCATCGCTAACATCAAATAAATATTATTTTGTTATAGGTTATAATGTACCGACAACTGCTGGTACATCAACGGCAACAGCAACACAATTAAAATATGAATTCACAACAATGATCGATTTGCCAAAACACACAAGTGATAGTATCAGATGCATATATGCAGTTTCTGGTGAAGAAAAAGGACCAATTACTATCAATTGTATGAAATCGGATACTGTATTATTAAACACAAGAATTGCAAACCATACCGGCACACATATTAATAACTATATTACTAAAAGCACAACACCATAAACTGTATAACACAGGATAAACTAAAACACTATCGACCGCAAAAAAAAACCAAAAATCAAAACTTAATAGTGAAAGACAATCATTCATCTAGGACATATAAAATCATTATCATTGCTGCGAATACCAAAAATATAGTCCTAGCACGACCCACATGTATCCCGCCCTCGAATCCTTCGAATCCTTCGAATCCTTCTAACCCCAAATTGTCACTATCTGAATATCTATTAGTCGCTTGGTCCACTACATCTTGACTACCTAGATCTGCAATTTGCGAATCAATATATTTCAACCGGCTATCTGTTGGCATTTTCCCCGCGACTTCTATTTATTTTTTATGTTTGAAAATTATTACTATGTAAATCGGCGGAAATAATTAAAATTCTTATTAGTTAAATAAAGAACAGTTATACCAAAATACCAAAAAAATGGGTTTACCATCATTAACACTAGGAAATTTTCCCTATATCGCAGTAATATTATTCTTCATAATCATCGGTCTACGTGGCCTAGAATATGCCAAATCCGGGTCAGTCAGCCAAAAGGATTACAGTAAATATCACCCTTACCTAGTGCAATGGCTCATACAAAATAACTTAGGCGCCCTAGTACCCGTCATGAGTCTCATCGGAGTTAGCCAATATTCGGCACCCAAATCAGTAACCGGTGGTGTGGTGGTAATTGTCCTTAGTACTTTAGTACTCATATTCTTCATGTTTGTTGCCGAATTATGGTACGGGCATCTAGGTTTCATACTCATATTCCTAGTATCAATTATGGCCGGGACCTATGTTGATTCACTGCAATCATATGGGTGTCTGCAAGGGGATGCCTTGAATATCTTCCAACAATTCGGCACCGGTTCAGTACTCATGGTATTCTTCGCCGCTGCATGCATTAATATATTCAGCTCAGGTGGTGCAGTCGGAATAGTCGTCGGTTCCATTCTACACGTGGTAAAAGTCAGTGGGTTAATTGCACTCGACTATTATGTGACATTTAAAAAACAACCCGCCCAAAACCGTCTCTGCCTTAGTATATTCCACCACGCATTTGCATATCTAATTGGTTTTACCGTTAGTTTACTCATGCTTGGGTTCGCATATGCCACAGTCTTATCTTATAAGGAATCCGGTGCACTACAAACCCTTTAAATCTGACAAGCACCATAAATGGCAGCCGCTGACTCCTGTGTATCTAGGTAATCTTTTAGGGTAACACCATCTGGTAATTTTGCTTTTCCTGCTTTTACACTTTCATAAGTATTATATTTTTGTCGGAGTTTGGGTTCATCACATAGCCCGAATGCCCGGATATCTTTAGCATATTTCGCGGCCATACCACGTTTCATCGCCATCCGCTGTTCGTCAGTGCGGGTGGCACCAGTATGTTTCCCAGTGGCAGGATCGGTTAGATGTGGAAGCAGACTTAAATAGTTATCAACCGATGCAAATGCGGCATCAAATGGTGTGGCAATCCCGGAATTTGTGTCAGGTACGACACATCCCCATTGCCCGCGGCGTGTGAATACTTGGTAGCCTTCTGGGCTATCAGGTGTGGGTTGGCAAATCGAGAAACTCGCAGTGTAATATCCATCCTTATCGACATCACGGATATGCCCGTATGCATCTTCTTGCGCCAATTCTAGGAAAGCTTTGTCATAGTCATCCGCCAGTTTCCCTGCGTCACTACTAATGTCACCGGATTCGAAAATACTGCTTGCCGGTCCATCACTGAATCCCTCTTTGGCACCATATGAATATCCGAGGGGGTTAGTGTCATTGAAATGTTCGGCATTAGGATTATACCTGAGGGTTATACCATTTGCACGTAACCATTCTTGGAGTTGTTTATAGCTGCGTTGCCCGGTGTAATTCTGTGTACTCTTCACACCGGCGATATTACTAACTAATTGCAGAGCAGGGACACTGGTAATACCGCCACCATATTCGAGCCAGTTAGCACATGTAGAGACGCCATTAGCATCTAGGACCCCACAATTAATTTCTTTAACAGTTACATTGCTAGGAACCGATTTGGAGATTTCTAGCCAAATCGGCATAAATGCCATGCTATAAGTGCAATCCGGGCGATAGAACAAACGGAATTCATGTGCCTCCTGGACTATTGGTTGTGTGGCATCAAATCCTTCATTGACTACCAACCTGGTGTCCGATAGTGCTAGTTCTTGCGCTTCTTCATCACTTACCGCCGACTGTGTATTAGTATTGAAACCCCTTATATTCTTGTCTGTGTTGTATTTCATTAGGCTTTCTTCGGTTATATAGGCGAATTCCGCACGGACTTGTTCGACTAGTTTTTGGCGTTGTGTGTCGGCCAAAAGTTTTGCGGCACTTGTGGCTTGTGTGCTAGGTGCCGAAGTTATAAACGGTTTATAAATATTAACCAAAACCGCAATAATTAATGCAGCGATAATTAGAATAATTCCTATTTCTTTTTTAAGCATACTTGTGTTACTTGTACCCCAATAATTATTTGTTTATTAGGTTGTCTGGTAATTTGTTATAATTTATAATTGAGTGCGATTTTATCCGTTTAGACAATCCGGAATCTAGTTTAGACTCCTAGACACAGTTTTATGTTTAAAGACACCGTGGGTTTATATACTAACTCTAACTCTAGGACACGGAATCTCCAAAAAGTAAAGGAAAGTAAAGGAAATACAAGTAAAGACAAGTAAAGGAAAGACAAGAATGTATAATAAATATGGCATGCAAAATATTAATGACCTAGTACAGCTAGGATACAAACCCGGGCGTTTGATTGATATTTGGGAAATGAATTATAAAAGGCAGGCAACAGGGTTTTGTATGTGGTGTCAAACTAGTATTCATCCCATGCGAATTATGCGGAAATGCGGGCGGATTCTCGGGTGCTATCCAGTAGCTGCTGAATGCTTCATTGTAGTTAATGGTGCTGCATATCCGGGCGTAGATGGTATAAGGTTATTATCTCATCGCGACCGGGCCGGTTTGGCCGGATTAATTTGTCAAACCTGCTGGTTGACTAGTGGTGCCCGGACTCTTTTGGCTTAGAAAAATGCGAAATTTTTGGGTTTATTGGCTGTTGGTGTATTTTGTCCTGGCAATGCTATACGTTTCGTAGTCCGCAATTCTTCAGCATGTGCTCCTAGATTTACTTCATCTAGGTCATCAGTAGGCAAGTCCTCAACAATTAATTGTTTTTTTACAGGTGCTGGTTGTTTTAATTCAGATATTCCCATTCCTGGTTCATTCAAATCTGATATGGGAATATGTTTAGAGGATATTGGCATGCCAGGTTTTTCAGGTGGTTTAGTATTAATAAGCTGACCTAGACTGATTTCTGGTAAAGAATCAATGTCGAATTCTTCTATTTTTTGGTTTTCAATATTCAAGTCTTCTTTTGTAGTAGGTTCTTCTTTTGTAGTAGGTTCTTCTTTTGTAGTAGGTTCTTCTTTTGTAGTAGGTTCTTCTTTTGTGTTTGTGGTTGTGTTTGTGGTTGTAACACTTGGTGATTCAATAGTGGTATTATGTCCTAGTGCGATTGGATTGGGGGTTGATGTTCGGCTGAGTTGGATTTCGGATAGGTCTTCGTATACTTCATTATCAGGTGCAGATTCTTTATCTTCAATGGCCGTTTCAATAATTTCGAGTTCATCAACTATTTCAGCATGGTTTTTAAAATTAACTGACTCTAGGTCTATATCATCAGCATGTCTCAATGCTTGGGTTACTTCATTATTTGATTTCACGTCATTGGGTTCAGTGCTTGCATTTATTGATGGTGTAGTATCAATGAATTCTTCAATGTCATTATTTATAACTAGTTTGGATGTCCTAGAGCTTGGTTGCTCTTTGGATTCTGATTTTGTAGATTGGGGGTTGGTAGATTGGGGGTTGGTAGATTGGGGTTTAGTAGGTGCTTGCGCTTTGAATTCTTCCTTGACGGTGGGTTGTTCTTTAGGAGGTGCCAGTGATAGTTTAGAAGAAGTATGTTGATTCATAGGAGGTGCAGTTAAATCGCTATCTAGGTAATCCTGTAATATTGTCTTCATGGGTATATGCGCCCGGATGCATGCATCGACACTGTTATCAATAATTTGTTCGATTTGCCGCATGTTTTTCTGATATTCATATTTGCCGACATGTTTACTGAATAAGAAGGGTGAACGCCATAATTCCCGGGCGACATTAATGCAAACTGAATGGTAGAATGCACCTCCGCTAGGAACGGAAATAGATAATTTCACGTTAGGTCGCGGTTTATTGACAATAGTAAGAATTTTCACATGAGTTACATAGGTAAATTTAATCAATTCATTGAACCAGTCGCATTTACTAATTTTGAGGAATTCATCATATTCTTTGGACCGGCGGGTTTTGGGCCATTTGGGGACTTGTGCTAGGTTATCCTGATAAACCATGAGTATATTCTCGGGTGTATTTTCTTGATGGCAAATATTTTCTGCTCCATTGTAAATAGATTTCATCAGATTGAAAACCGGCTGCCGTAGATGGCTAACAAGTTGTTTGTTATATTCATTTTTGGCATCCAAGAGTAATGTAGCTGACTGATCGGTTTCAGCAGTTACCACGGAGTAATCATAATTCAATGACGGGCTAGGTACACGTCCAGACATGTTTGTTTATAAATGTCCTAGGGTTTGTAAGAGAGAAACAAATTAAAAAAAGAAATTTACCGTAGACACCATGGCGATACCGTTCACACTGAATTCTAAGCCCACCCTTGGTGGGCGGAGAATTGGTGTAACGTCGAGGACGGGCCTTGTCAGTGCCTAGAGACTGGGCTAAAGACCCAGTGTATACGGTACCGTCAAGTACCTTATTTAAGACCACCCTATTCGGGTGGCAAATAGGTACTTGACTAGTAGATGTTAGTATGGTCTTAAATACCATACTAGGCGGTATGTTATCCCAGTTCATAGAACCGTGTATTTATCTGCGGCAGTTTGCGGCTTTACGTTTAGTAGTCCGCTTGGTAGATTTGCGTCGGCGTGCACCACCGGCTTGGCCGCCTGAAAAAAGGATGGGTGCTGAATAAAGTGCTTTGGCGAAATCAGCACTTGCAGGCCCGACATTCTGGGGGCATTCGCTAAATGCACGTACTTCACTAAGTCCGCCGATACGGCAATCAGTCAGAGTGTACCCGACACCACCTTTTTGATGACGGTTTGCTGTGCGTTTTACGGTTTTGCGTTGCTGTTTGAGTTTGCGAGGCATCCTTGATATTTGTATTTTGATATAAGTACTTTATTTTATTATACAGTCACATATTATCTGTTAGGTATGCTGCCATTCCAGAAAAATTGCTTTAAGTTTGCAAATGATTATAATTAATAAATCTACGAGATTGAAAAATGGATATTAAGGCAAGGGCATTATTGGCAACCACAGAATTTCAGAAATATATGATAACGAATTATCTAAAAACTCAACTACATGGAATGATACGTGTTTTCCGCGGTCGTTACCCCTCATATATGACTCTCGAACAAATGAATGAAGAGTTACTGCAAGTGGATAAGCAACTCATTGACCTAGATGTGGAATTCATAAGTAACATGGTCCAACAGCAACAACCCCTAAGCCAATCGCAAGAAATATTACCACTACGGAGCACAAAGTCAAATAGAGTTATTGAATCGGCTAATCGTTGCCATGCCAGGGTATGGGATGTAAATAATCTAGTGTACGAATCTAATGGCCGGCAAGTATATGGCTGTCAATGTAAAAATCCTAAATCGTCTGATGGTAGTAGCAATTATTGCCGCAAACATATTAAAAAACTGACCCATGAAGATTGGTTTAGTGAACCTAGTGAGAAAATGCGCCGGCATTTTGTGGCCGGATTAGCTTCTGCCTAAACAGAACAAACCCCAAAAAAATTGTTATGCATGTAGCAATGCTTTGTTTTTTTGATATAACGATTATAAATACAATACTTGCGGTCGGACTAATTAAAATGTACGTTGGAATTATTGGCCGTGAACGAGTAGGAAAGGATACATTTGCAGATATCCTAGTTACCGAATATGGGTTCAAAAAACATAGTATGGCCGAACCTATCCGGGACATAGCTCATGTCATATTTCCACATTGGCAAAATCCGGCTGTAGACAAGGATACCATTGAACCGGTGAGTGGAATCCGGCCGCGTGACTTTATGAAATGGCTAGGTACTGATATATTCCAACTTGCCTTTCATGAAAAGTTCCCGGATGCAACAATTCGTCCTAGATGTATCTGGTCGACTATATGTGCTGACAGGATTAACAATGACACATATTCAAATTGGGTAATACCAGATATTCGGTTCAAACATGAAGCCGAAGAATTGCAACGTCTAGGTGGTATATTAATTAATTTATATAGTGATGTATCTGACAGTCATTGTAATTCTTCAAATCAATCATCATATGATATACCATTTATCCTAGAGAATTTCCCACACACATCAATTTGTAATAAACATGACGGAATAGACAAGTTAAAGACCCGGGTGCATAAATTTATGAACCGTCAAGTACCGTCAAGTACCTAATTTAAGGCCACCCTATTCGGGTGGCAAATAGGTACTTGACTATTGGAGTTTTCTACGGGGCAATAAATAAATGAAAAAAACAAACAAAAAAAACAAACAAAAAAACAAACAAAAAAAAACAAACAAAAAAAAAATCTTTTCTCTCTTTTCTCACCAGAATCTGGTTGTAATGAATTCAGGGGTCCTTTCGGTACCCTCGCAGCCCCTCGGCACACGTTAAGGCAAATGTCCGTAGACACAGCTCTTCTGAATATTGTCATTAACAACTAAACTCCAATGGATTTTCTTTTTCCTCGCTCTCTCTCTCAAAATCAAACTCTCTCTCTCTCAAAATCAAACTCTCTCTCTACAAATCTTGGAACATCGTCTCCCAGTCATCCGCGACTGCCTTCTTGACTGAAGTCTCCTCATCTCCCCATGCAGCATCTGCATTGAAGACCCTATCGACTACAACCCTCTGTGGGACTGCAATCACGACCTGCTCCTGCACGCGCTCCACGCCCTGCACGCGCTCCACGCCCTGCACACGCTCCACGCCCTGCACACGCTCCACACGCTCAACGTCATCAACAGGATGGCGGAAACTGCACTTGCCGTTGTTCTTGTTGTAGCACTTGCTACCGTAGCGGCAATCTGTTTCCTCCATGGGACGACGCTCATGCATGCGCTCCTGCACGCGCTCACCGCGCTCCTGCACGCGCTCACCGCGCTCCTGCACGCGCTCACCGTGCTCCTGCACGCGCTCACTGCGCTCCTGCACGCGCTCCCCGCGCTCCTGCTTTGCACGAACCTCCACCCTGTTCGGGGGATGCTCGTACCCACAGGCCTCGTCGAAGCACTTCGCGCCATAGCGACATGCCCTCGGCTTACGGTCAACACGCACACGCTGCTCCTGCACGCGGACACCACGCTGCTCCTGCACGCGGACACAAAGCTGCTCCTGCACGCGCTCAACACGCTGCTCCTGCACACGCTCACCACGCTGCTGAGTTGGTGCCTCAGCAACCTTCGTCGCCCATGTTGCCTGCCTCGGCTTTGCCTCCTCCTCCTCATCAACGTGAAGGAGTGCAAACTGGTTTGTCGCCGATGCAGCCTGAGCCGCACTACGTGGTGCACTCCTCTCTGCAGCCGCCTGCTGCATCTCAATGCGCGCCTTCTTCTCCTGCTCTCGGCGAGTCTGCTCCTGCTTGGCATGGTACTCCGCTGCCTTGTGCGCCTCAATCTTCATGATCTCCGGGTCAAGTCGACGCATGATGGCCGCAAAGTCTGCGGTTCCATCAAGGTCGCAAAGCGTCCCAAGAAGGGCAACGCAAGTCTGCTTCATCTTCATCTCTGCCTCCACAGACACATTCCTGAGTGGCACCCATGCCGAGATCGACACGACACTGCCGTCAAGGTCCATGGAAACTGTGTAGTTCCCGATCCTGTTTGCAAACAGTGTCTCGCTATCCCTGTTCTTGATGCCCTTCAGCACGAAGTCCCTCACGGTCTCGTACATCTCGTCGTTCACAATCTCCATCTCGACAGGCTTGTCCGTCAAGTAGACACCGCGGCTCATGAAGTCATCCAACCTGCGCTGTGCGTCTTCCTTGCTACGGGTAGAGTACGCGCGAACACGGAAAACACCATCACCAACATTGGTGATCTTGAAGCACGAACGCTCCTCTCCTTTGGGGATCATCTCCTTCGCTATGCGGAACATTGTCTGCTCCAACTTCGGGTTCGTCGTGGTGACGACACCGTCGAAGTTGAAGGTCCTCGGACCATCGTACTGAGGCCTCCTTGCCTCCTCACTCCTCTCACCATTTCGCTGGTGACTGCGCTCTCCGTTTCGCGGGGGGTTGCGGCTCTGACGAGCATTGAAATTCACTTCGGAAGAAGAAGCCATGTTGGAACTTTTCTAAATTGAATCTGATTACCGTAGTACACAATTATTGCAACGTTTTTTGATAGTTTGTTTTATTTTGTCTAAATATTATTCATTTTTGCCAGTTTTGTTTGCATTAAATAAAACCCGATAATAATTTAAAAACACACAATGTCTTCTGGTTCAGTGGAAAATAATAATATACTTAAAACAGTTGATGATTTTATTGCAAGTATACTAGTACTTTTTGATAATATCAAGATTCCTGCAGTCGACCCTAAAAAAACAATAAATATATTACCGACGACTATTGAGAAGTTATATTTGACATATTATGTTTACCGGATTTGGATTAAGTACCGTGTATCTATTGAACAAGCAGTTGGGAAAGGCGAATTCAAACATATTCTTGAATTATTATCTATTCCGAATAAATATACAAGTGTTTATATATCATACCCTATGACAAATAAAATGTCTGTTAACGAAAAACAGCTCGATTTAATTCTATTCCAGATGTTGCAACAATTTCATAAATCGGCTGAGATTTATTCTAAGCAACCTGGTGGGACTGGTAATTATAAAGAATATTCTACTTTGGTCGAATACTTGCTAGGCAAGTCACTGGAAAATATTATACAGGATATTTTGCAAATAAAAATGCTATTACCAAATTTGGCTAAACCTAGTGAGGATTTCATTAGTTGGGATAAAATATTACCTTTTGCTGCAACATATGAATCTGCTGCTGCTGAACCTGGTGCTGATGGGTTTCCAGCTTCTGCTACTGAACCTGGTGCTGATGGGTTTCCAGTTGATGGGATCCAACCACCTGGTACGGTTCCAGTTGATGGGTTTCCAACTGATGGGGACCGACCACCGGGTAAGGTTCCAGCACTAGCAGCAAATCAAACACAACAACCATAAAATAAAAGACAATAATAAATAGAAATTAACAAATATCCAATGTCAAATATGTGTGTGTTTAAATCATTACTTTTATTTGTATTAGTATTAGGGGTGTTTGCAATATTTTATACATATGTCAATCCTACTAACCCGACAACTCCAACTCAACCACAATTACAGCAAAAATTGAAACAATTAGACAAATTCCTAGATGTGACTTTGAAAGAATTGTCCGCTACTAATTCAACAGCATCAGCCGATTCAATACTAACTGATTATAATAAACTAATAACACCTACGTTCATATCAAATATAAGGAACTCTGGTACCGTTGCAAGTCAAATTTATGATGGAAATCAGTCAAACATGGTTACTAAATTGAATGCCATGGATACAAACCTCAAACCTATATTTGACAATCTTAATACTAAGTTATACGAGCAATTAGGTAAAAATTATTCCAGGTCGCAAGAAATTAATAATATTCGTGAAGATTGGCTGCAAAATATTAATGAATTACCTTATGCCGCATTAAATCGTTAGATTTTTTTGGTAAATTTGATTTATTTTTTGCAAAAAATGTTTTGCTTAGCAACGTTAATTAGTTAGTAAATACTATTCATTCAGTTCAAACAAGAATCATGTCTAACATGTTTTCCACTCTTTCCATTGAGGACGAGGAGATGAAGATGATTGACGGGTCCCTCACGTGTGAGGGTCGCACATGTGGTGTGATGACACCCGAGTTCTGTGAGTGCCCTGAGGCTGAGAAGTTCAGGGAGGAGCAGCGTGAGCGCGTGCAGGAGCAGCGTGAGCGCGTGCAGGAGCAGCCTTCGGGCGTGCAGGAGCAGCCTTCGGGCGTGCAGGAGCCAAAGAAGATGATGTACCGCTACTTCGATTTCCATGCAAAGAACCATGGACTCGGTGGCGCTCTGCTTGCAGAGGCCGCAAAGATGTTCCCGAACCCACCTAGTGCGAAGTTCGCCAGCCCGTTCAGGGTGTCTTTCCAGCCTGGTCGTGGCTACCGCATCACTGCGTACGCGACCACAACGGAGGCAGCTGATGAGATGCTGAAGAAGTTCAACACTTTGGTGCAGCTCTACGTGGCACCTCGCGACACCTACGCCAACGTTACCAACGTGAAGCCAGAGAACATCGACAACTTCTTCGGAGACCGAGATGTGAAGTTTCTCGGACCATACATCTTTGCACTTGAGGAGACTGCAGATGGACTCTTCATCAAGATGAGCCGAAAGAAGGTCGGCATTCCGTTCTTCCCCACAGCAGAGCAGGAGTTCTGGAACATCCACCACTTCTTCACGCTGATGAACCAGACGCAAAACGACGTCCACGTTCTCAACGTGTTGAGGAAGATTTCACCAGAAATCGATGCATCTGTCACAGAGCGCCGCGTCACCATGAAGCAGCAGCAGCGTGAGAACAGCACCGACCGTGCAGCATTCGGTGCAGATGGGGCAAGGGCAAGTCGTCCTGCAACACTCGCAGACTTCCTCTCCAACTTCCAGATTGCGCCTGCAAAGGGTGACAAGAAGGGCAAGAAGTAGAGCAAGGGAGAGATAGCTATAGAGAGATAGCTAGAGAGAGATAGCTAGAGAGAGATAGCTATAGAAATACTAAAACAGAAAAACCTTAGTTAGGCGCCGTATCTAACTAAGAAGGTCATGTGAACTGCATGTTGTCTAGATGATCTAGATAGCACGCAGGGCGTGACAAAAAAATTTTTTTTTTCTTTTTTACCGTCAAGTACCTAATTTAAGACTACTCTGTTCGGGTGCCCTTAAATGGGTACTTAACTAGTAGAGTTTAGTATGGTCTTAAATACCATACTAGGCGGTACTGTCAATTAGGGCACAACCCGCCCAACCTAGCAGCACAATTATTACTTATTTTATCGAGCGATTCTATGCTTACTAATGGGTAATTAGTAGCATACTGTGATATTTTATCACTACAACCTGGCATTTGAGTGTTAATGGAATCAGAGTGTAAAGAGTACGGATTGCTATCATTGTCATTGCCACCTAGCCATTCGCCTGTCCTAGCTACAGAACCAGGAATGGAATTAGTAAAATATTCGGCAGTTCGGAATTTATTATTAGCTTCAATCATTTCATCTTGAATAACTGGTATTTGCATCACAGGGCCTGTTCCTGTATCAGGTGAAGTTTTTAGCCCGTCTGGTCGTGTAGTGGTAGTTGCCAACTTAGTAATAGCGTTAGTAGAAAGGCATGTACCCAGTGTAAGCGTAGGTTCAGGATCTTTCAAATATTTATACCAGCTACCGGGAACACCATTATTACGGACATATTTGGTGTCACTATTAATACGCCGCCTGAATTTGGCATCACCCTCTCTCCATACGCTAGGATACCCTAAGTAGTGTTGGTCGCAACTCAGTGCATCTAGAACCTCTTTTGGCATTTTGTACGCTTCGTTTTGGCAAGCCGCATCAAGTAATGCATTATCGATACCGTGCCGCATATGTAATTTAAAATCAGTTCCTGGGTCACCATCCGACCGGTTCATTGATTGTGGGTCAAATGGTTTTATGTCTGAGAGGTATTTATAGTTCTTGTCCTTTTTAACTTTTTTTTGGAGACGTTTCAATTTCCGGAGTTCAGCAAGTTCTAGGTACCCTGGGATATCATCTGGCACGAAATCATAATGTTCTGGCCGGTTTCCCCATACTAATTCCTTTTGATTCACATCTGGATGTGCTTCTTTAAGATTAGACCCGACCCTGGATGCCATATTTGCTGTCCCTGATTCAGTGCGCCCGGCTTCAGGTAAATTATAATCCATGTCAGTTGGGCCTAGCGCTAGGACCACTAATTGCTGGTCTAGGAATGTTTCAACACCATTTGATGCTATTTGACTACTTCGCCATACCCATATTCCCATGATGGCCAGAATTCCAATGAATATAAAATCTTTAGGAGACTGCCAACCTCCTAGCACTAGGTTATGAATTATGATTACAAATAGTAGTATTGCCAGAAACCAATACCTACCTTCAAGCAATGCCTTCCCAGTGCTGTTGAATATATACCTACTTAGCGTGTAGAGCAAACATATTGTTGCTATTTCCGCAGCAAATCTAACCCAACTAGTTGTGTCAGATAATATGTTTCTTGTGTTTGGTCCCGATTTTAATATTTTCATATGTGTCCTACCTCCTCACAGCGTGTTTTTACTATTATTTCAGGTTATAATAATTATTTGCTACTTGACCGTCAAGTCTCATTCAGACTTTCTTACTAGTGCAGGGGTCTAAAATACACCCCTGCGGGACACATTCGAAATTATCAATTTAAACTTATGTAGTGTATTTATATGACTAATACAACAAAATAGCACAATTCACGAAATAAACTATACAATGTCTGAAAATATGGAAACAAAAAATACAGTTGATTTGGTTGAACCTGAAATGAAAACTTTGATGCAATTTATTACTGAAAACCGCCAAAAAATAAGTGAAATTTATGACATGGAACATCAAATGAATGGGTTACCTTACTCTGCTAATAATGGTAATCCGGGTTGTCTAGTTGTTACGCGTAAACCTGAAAACACAGTAGATATTTTTTATTATGCATGGTCGGTAATGGAAGCCAGTTTACAAAAAGAGGTCCTAGCTGGAAAAAATGAAGATAATTTAATTCATATAGTACTAATTGATAAGGTGGCTAATAAATCAATTATGATTGGTGTGGAAAAAGTCCCGTATACTATATTGGATGATACCCAGCCTATTCCACCTGTGTGAATAACACAAAACACAAAAACAAAACAAAAAACAACAAAAAATAAAATCGCAATAGTATATAAAGAGATAAAGATAAAAACTAATAAATATGATTGTTGACCGCTTTGTTAATATTGCTAGCCAAGCTGCAAACCTAGCTGCTAATTCTTCTAAATCCGGGTTCGAGGATGTTAAGTCGGCAGTTGCAGCAGTTAGTTCAGGTCCTGCAAATAATCAACCTGTTGTAATTGTTAATTCATCAGGCTCGACTTCTAAAACAACCCAAATTATTATTGACCTTGTAGTATTTATCATACTATTAGTAATCATCCTAGTTGTTGGTCTTTGGCTCTGGAATAACCTAGCTGCCAAATATATTACTATCTTCAAACCCCTTCCTAGTGTCTGGCATTTGCTCGGTTTGATTATCATAATCGACCTTATTCATCCTGGTTGCATGTGTGGCACCACTGCTTCATACTAATTATATATCACGCTCATGTGGCTCTAGGTACTTCATACCGACTTGTGTAAAGATATCAGTTTCGGTAGGTGTCAGGATTTGTTCGCTTTTCATGTTTTTGCCTTTTGCATCCTTAATCAGTCGACCTTGTGGGTCTTTTGCGAATTTATATAGCCCATATTCATTGAGTGTCATATCCCGGGCTAATGCTCGATTACGCATATCAGTATTCAAGTCCTTACTCCCGGTAAAATAGAGTAGTGCAGCTGCATATGAATTCATAGGCATGAGCCGGATATCAATACGTCGGTTAGTACGGCCGTCGCCAGCCATTCTACAGAGGCCCATATATTTGGTATCACCACAACTGAGATGGTCGACTAGGAATCCAAGGGCAGTTAGTTTAGCTGCAAATGCGCTCAAGATATGTCCGTTTTCGGATTCCCATCTGCGGACATCATCTTCGGTGGCTAGTCCTTTATGGAATAGGAGACAATCCACATCACCACTTCGGGCACGGCCACGGCGATAACTGCCACAGCATTGTGCGATTAATTCACTATTAAGTTCAGCAGCGGTGGTCTGTAGTATCTGTTGAATCCGTGTGATTTCGTCACGTGGTATCTTCGCACCAATATCATAGTAATATTTGAGACCGATAAGCTGATCTTGTGTTAGTTTAGCTAGGTTTTTAAACCCCGAACGGATAAGTCGTTCTGCAATATCCGTTTTGCGTTGCCCTGGAAGTGCAATTTTAAGGACGGATGGGTCAAGAGTTTGTCCCTTGAGATGGTCTTGTTTTGCGAATTCACACCAATCGTCTAGTAGTCCGGTAAGTGTTAGTCCATCGGCTTCTAGTTTTTCGGCGACACGTGGTCCGACACCCCAAATGAGTTGTAAATCATACCTACGTTGCTCTACTGGTTTGTCATCTCCCGGCCTAGCACCTTCTTCTGCCAGTTTTTTTGGGACGGCTTCAATATTAGCAGCTTGGGCTGCATTGGCTGACGCATCAATAGGTCTGCTGTCACTATTACCAGTCATCGGTGCCATATTAATTCCGTACTTGGCTGCTAATTCCCGGACTTCCCGGATTTCACCATGTTCGGCAATTTCTATTATCCTTGAAATAAGTTTGGGTGAAAATTCATAAGGTGCCGCTGATAGGGTACGTTTGATATCAGACACTTGAATAATCCCGGGCGCCTGTTTTTCTAGGCATACTTGCCATGCACGGTAGCTTTTGACTTCAAAGGGTATTTTACTAATGAGTTCTTTTGGTGCGCCATGTGTTTTAAGCGCATTTTTTACTCGGATAAGCTCTTCGATGCAATTACGGACAGACGGCCAAAGTGACGTGGTATTGATAGATGTTGCCATTTTAGTCTGGTTTAGTCTTGTTTAGTCAAAGTAAAGGATTTGTTGGGTTATTAGTCTCTAGGACTCTTGAAATCAATTTTATATTGCAGAACTTATCGTCTAGGCCTAGCATAACAATTTTTGGTTTCTGCAGGATAAATCCTACCTGGATAGTAAATAAACAGTATGTCTAGTTCAGAATATTGGTGGTGGATAGTTATTATTTTAGTAATAGGACTAGATTTATATATATTATGGATGCGCACCCGTGAAAATTTTACTACTGTCAATAAATCAAAGTCACTCTACGATTTGATGGAGAAGGAGGCACAGATATCAAATGATGTGTATATTAAAAAAATCCGGGATGCAGATGTTATTCAGTCTAATCCATGGATTATGATTGAACCGGTAACACAGAATGCAACAATTCATCCTCGTGATGTCCTAGACCGTCTTACCGGGCAACAACCCGAATCACTTTCTTGGCAACCTAGATCATATTATGATTTCAGTGACGTTTTGTTTACTGGGCTACCTCTGTAAGGGGTAAAGACCATACCAGAAAACTGGGTTTACGGTACCGTCAAGTACCTAATTTAATACCACCCTATTCGGGTGGCAAATAGGTAATTGACTATTGGAGTTTAGTATGGTCTTAAATACCATACTAGACGGTACCCTTAGAATCCTGTTGTTCTAGGATATTCACTGACAAATCAAATATAATTATAAGGTAAATTGGATTGATTATTAGTAGGAAGAAGATTAGTTATGTCAGGAACACTGAAACTAGGACCAGTTAAGTCAGACCTAGCTAAGCCAGACCTAGCTAAGTCAGTAAATACATCATCAGGTGCAACCGAAACAAATAAGGAGGAAGATGATGCAAATGAGAGTATTGAAAGTATGGGAAAAATAGCAAATGTTGGAGGTGCATTGTTATATGGTATATTAGGTAATTTGGTGGCAGCAGGTATTCCGACAATGTTTAGTGTTATATTCTCTACACTTAAATTCGTGGGGTATATACTATATTGGATATTCATTAAAATAGTGCCATTCCTAGTTCTATATGTAGGTATCCCATTATTTATCTTAGGTATCCTATTAGGGCTATTGTTCTTCGGGGGTCACTTGATATTCTTAGTGGTATTTTTTGTGGGAATATACTTTTATATCAGGGGTGCATTCAATTTACGTATAAAGAATGATAAAGGTCCTAGCACAACGGCAAGTGTGTAATTCATGTCAAAAATAAACTTGATTTGTAAAAATGAAAAACAAAGACTCAAATGTGGATGTGTCATGGCGCTTTAACGAGCGGTTTCATTCCAAAATGGTTGGCGTGCATCATAATGTAACTGGTCGCCATGATCGCTAAAATCGCCATCCACACCTAAATGGCTTTCACTAGGAAATGCAGCCGGAACGCTATCACCACCTCGTTGTTTTTTAGATTTCTTTTGGGTACGCTTAGTGCCTTTGCTCTTACGATGACGTCTACCACCTTGCTGCTTGTTGGCACCGCATGAACCAGCCCCACCGGCTTGTTGCTGCTTGTTGGCACCGCATGAACCAGCCCCACCGGCTTGTTGCTGCTTGTTGGCACCGCATGAACCAGCCCCACCGGCTTGGCTCCCACAAACTGCACTAGTATTAGCACCACTAAGGAGTTTACCTTCAATAGAAACTGGCGGGCAGCAATCAGAATAGCCAACACGAACAGGTAATCCACCTATTTGGCCGGCTGCTGGGTCAATTGAATAACCACCACCCATTTGCATCGTTGATGGTTCAGGGACGGATGAAGGAACACCAAGCAATGCTGCAACATTGGTAGTATAGTCTTTGAAACTAAGGAGTTTGCTGTTTCCGGGGCATGTACCATTTGCTGCACCACCGACCTGGGTTGTTGGGATTACACCTGCCCCATTAATAAGTTCTAGGTTGGCTTCACCTGTTTGAAGATTATGGCGGTCAGCGCTAGTGCAACTAGCATATTTAGCAGCTAGGCTGTCCGAATCAAGTGCAGCACCACCCCATAGATTTGGCATAGGCGTTTGCTTCTTTTGAGTGTGACGTTTGCCATGGCGGCGCTTGTGTTTTTTAGTAATTGTTCTTTTGACTGGCATATTTAGATGAGAACTATTATTTATTAATTATAACTAATATAATTTATTGTCATTCCGGTATTTATAACCAAAAAAAAGCACAGCTCTTTACCTCACTTAAGAGGGCTGGGGGCCGTACAGATACAACATAGTAACTAAAACACAATGATACATTATAACATGTAAACACAACACACACACAACACATAACACAAATGGGATATTTTTAGACACGCAGTGTCATATATTTTCTCCCAAAATTACTTAAAAAAACATTTGGAAAACAATTTTTGGTGTTTTACCGTAAAAATCTTGGTTTTATCATCAATTTTGGCATAAAATAACAGCGATTTTGTGTACCGTCAGTACCTAATTAAAGACCAACATATTCGGGTGGCAAATAGGTACTTGACTGGTGGAGGTTAGTATGGTCTTAAATAACATACTAGACGGTATTTCTATTAAAATTATATATTCCCAAATAGTAAAAAATGGCGAAAACTCAGAAAAATATTAGGGGCACTCGCCGCGGGATTAATAGGACAAAACGCGTACTGTATCCAATGGTACCGAATATACCAAAGCCAATAGTATCTAACGAATTAACACATAAAACTCAGACAACTACTGTTAGGCGTGATTTTTTTAAATCACTGCTAGGATACAAACATTGATTTCACACTTTGCATGTACCGTCTAGTATACAAAACCAAAAAAAAAGACCTTTCTCGTGTGTGAAACCCCACCCTTCGATGGTATACAAAACCAAAAAAAAGACCTTTCTCGTGTGTGAAACCCCACCCTTCGATGGTATACAAAATCAAAAAAAGACCTTTCTCGTGTGTGAAACCCCCACCCTTCGATGGTATACAAAACCAAAAAAAGACCTTTCTCGTGTGTGAAACCCCCACCCTTCGATGGTATACAAAACCAAAAAAAAGACCTTTCTCGTGTGGGTGTGTCGCCCACTGTTTTTGTGTGTAGTGTGTTGTGTGTGTATGTAGCTAGTTAAGAAGATCTAATGAAATTCACGCTAGCACGCAATCCATATTGCAATGGTTACGAGTTAAATGCGTCGGTCATTATTTAAACTTGTGAATAATAAAAACAATTTTCGGAATGTTTTTAACAGGAAAATGTAATTTTTAACTATTTATTCCAAAAATAGCCTAGCCACCGAATACATAAAAACCAGTTTAAAGACATCTTTGCGCTAGAGTGATGTAGTAGCATAGTGGTACAAGCCACTATTATATTACGACAAAACATAAAAATCCAAAAAAAGAGAAAAAACAAACAAAAAAAAATACTAACAAAACACTCTGACTAAATAGAGAATACATACAGCAATCAACCCACTTTAAGTTATAAATGGAATGACCGCAAGGTCTATGTATTCTGATTAATAATAAATATATAATAAATATATAATGGATATAGCACGTATATCCATACAGCGATAACAAATATAAATGGATGTTAATAATATATTTCTCTTGCTGCTTTGATGGGTAGGGAGAATAGCGCTTGTTTGGTGTGAAAGCCAGATTCGTGAAAGGTGAATGAAGTGTGCTTCTTTGGTGTGCCTTCGGGTGTGCCTTCGGGTGTGCGGAATTTGCCGGGTGGAGTTATAATCGGGTGATGGTTCTTGGGATGGAATTGTGCGAGAGCGCATGAGTAACTAGAACTGTCCTGTGGTGTGCTGATTGGCCGGCAAGTCAGTGTGCGACAGATTATTATATTGCATGAGCCCCTAGTATGGGCGGCATGATATAATAATGACGGTTATAATGAAACCTTTGCCCCAATAGCTCAGTTGGTTAGAGCGTAGTGCTTATAAGCAGCACGTTACGTTACACTAAGGTCGAGGGTTCGATCCCCTCTTGGGGCATTACTTGTGTAAACAAGTTTAGTTTTTTACATTTTGTGATATGATATTTTTAAAAATAAAAACACAATAGTTGCCAACGACAGAGTACCATTAAGTACCTTATTTAAGACAAGGTGGCAAAGCCACCGATCATGACCACCCTATTCGGGTTGTAAATAGGTACTTAACTAGTAGAGGTTACTATGGTCTTAAATACCATACTAGACGGTAGGTTTACATAAAATAGTTATTACTTCTATGAGACCGCCTATGGTGATGACGGTATGAGCGAGGTCCATTAGGGAATAGTGGCATAAAATTTTGGCGTGGTACAAGTGCATCAATAGCTGCAATTGTGACAAGATCTTCACCACTTACATTTCTAAACATGTAAGTTGATGCAACTATTGCGACTATTACAATTACCGCAAATACACCTAATGTAGAACCTATAATTATACGGGCAGTTTTATCCATACTATCAAAGTTTTCATTTGGTTGTGTTGTGGTAGGTTGTTTATTGCCAGTAAAATTGACTACTATTAAATATATGAGTCCAGCCATGGCCGTCAAACTAGCTAAATTAAATAATACCATACAAATCATATGGACTATTTTGTTATCAACATAGCTTAATACACTAAACACTAACATTGTCAAAACTGCGATCACGACCATGAACCTAGCTGTATTTGCATTGAATTTTGATGTCTCAATGTTTATAAAACTACTTTTATTCGAATTAGCATCTGGTTGCCATGAACTAGCATCTGGTTGTCCTGAACCAGAATTATATATATTGCCTAAATATCCACCTGCCATGTTTGGTTGGTTGTTTATTTTTAATTAATAGTGCGAAAGAAAAATTAATAATATGATGAATGGTAATAAATTAATTTAGAGGTATTTGTTTGAGGAGCGGCCACGAGTATTATTGGCAGATACCGTATATCCTCCGGTGCTAGGCATTAATACATAATCATTAGTGATACAATAATGGATGAATGCGGGCATATACCAGAGTGGACCAATTAACAAAGTCATAATTACATGGAGTGCTTTATAGGTAGGCATCATCCTGTAGATTGCTACTAGGAATATAATTGATAATATACCTAATACAACTAGTGCAATAATTAATACAATACCAACTAAACCATCCCATGTTGAAGCACCACTATCAGTAGTTGTAGTAGTTGTGTCGTCAGTTACCTTTTTAGTTGCAACATTTTTGAATGTAGATGATTGTTTGGCAAGTGCAGTTGCCGCAACACCTGCAATACCACCAGCCATGAAGCCTGAAAGTAAATTATCAGTAGATACCATTTTAAGTTTTATTATTACTTTAATGTTAGGAAAATAAAATACGAAATACGAAATAGTGTTAACCAAATGTATTTTCACCGGCATAGAACAAATAGAGGAATCCATCTGGGTCTTTATGATTAATGTATGTAGTGTTTATACTTTCACTTGCATTAGGAATAACTCCATCACAAAATAAATAAATTGAAATACTAGGATCTAATTTCAAATATTTGCGTACAATAAACATAAATTGATTAATAGTAATGTCAGACGGAACTAGAAACTTGGTTTTGCTTATCTGAGGTAATATATTATTATTGGGAAGTTTTTCAATAATAAGTGGTATACGTTCAGGATATTTAGCGCGAATTTTATTTGATTCCTGTGCGCGGATTTCAAATGTATGTTCTTTTTTAAATTTAGCTTGTATTTTATTTAAAACCAACCCATGTTTGGGTTGAGTGGGTTCATCAAAAGATGATTCATGTGATTGGTCGTCAGACATTTATTTTTTTACTGAATATGAATTTTTAATATAGAAAGACACCTGTCTGTTTATATTTAATTAATATTTATTACTAAAGACAGAAAAAAATAAAACACTAAAATAATCGCACAATTCACCATACCGTTTACCGCATACCGTTAAGTACCTTATTTAAGACAAGGTGGCTTCGCCACCGACCATGACCACCCTATTCGTGTGGCATATAGGTACTTAACGGTACATCCTTTATTTTATGGAAACCCATTGTTTTACTTTTGAAAAATATGCTGCTTCAAGGTAGTCATCGAACCCCAGACTATTAAATAAGTGCCGGTTTTCCTTATAGAATAATTGGGCCTTAGGACTGGATACTATTTGCAATATGAGTTTTTCCCAGCCGTCATATTGGCTTACATCGTATTTTTCTTTATCTGCACCACTTAAATAATATGTACGGTAAACATTTTCAATAGTTTGATAGAGAATAAACAGGAAATTCTCCTCTTCATATGTTAATTTGGGTTGCTGGGGATTCTTGTAATTCCCTTTAATAATCTCATTATAAAGTTCACCTAAATTTGCCTTATCACTCCCAAATTTCCCAAAAATATTGCCGATTGCCGAATTGGTAAAATCATTTAGTTTGGCGACTGTCTCTTTCTGCTCCCTGAAGCGTTGTAATAGTTTGTCGTATATTAGTAATAGGATATTGAAAATGAGTATAGCTTGCCCGAAAACACCAAGTGCATTACCCATAATATCTTTAACTGCTGGTGAACCAAAATAGTATAGGCTACCCATTACTATAAGTGTAATACCGAACAGAAAAATTATTATGTAAAAACTATTAGTTGGATTGGTTAAATCACGTAATTGCCACATTTTATTATTCTTAGTTATTATTCTTAGTTATTATTCTTAGTTATTATTCTTAGTTATTTTCTAAATTATTTTCTAAATAAGTACTTCAATTTCCGATTCCAAAAATAATCTGGGTTTAGAAAGACCCGGCAAAAATAAAAACACCGAAACTATATGTTGTGTGAATCTGAATTATGTAATATGCTAGGAATATATGCGGTAGTTTCATTTTTTTTTGCTTGGTATAGTTTAATAAAATCAATTTCGTTATCACACCTAAAACAAATTATTCTAATCTAATTACCAAATATGGGAGGAGGCCTTATGCAACTCGTCGCCTATGGCGCACAAGATATTTACCTAACTGGTAATCCCCAAATTACCTTTTTCAAGGTAGTTTACCGCCGTCACACTAACTTCGCCATGGAATCCATCGAACAAACCTTCAATGGTGCTGTTGATTTCGGCAAACGCGTGACTGCAACTATTAGCCGCAATGGTGATTTGATTAAGGATATGTGGCTCGAACTTGAATTCACTGATAATACTGGTCTTGAAAACGCGGTTTATGGTCTCGGCAATGCTCTCGTTAAGCAAGTTGAAATCGAAATCGGCGGCCAACTCATCGACCGTCAATATGGTGAATGGCTCGATATTTGGTCTGAACTTTCCGTCCCTGAAGGCAAACGTGTTGGTTATGACACTATGGTCGGCAACGTTCCTAACACTCAATTAGGGACTGACACTGATTCTGACACATGGTCTATTGTATCCCGCCGCTACACTAAGGCCAAACTCGATGTCCCCCTTATGTTCTGGTTCAACCGCAACCCTGGTCTTGCTCTCCCACTTATTGCTCTCCAATACCACGAAGTCAAGATTAACCTAGATATCGAAACTGCTACCAACTTAAAACGTGGTACTGCAGGAAATGCTCTTACTCTTACTGGCGACCGCCTCAAACTCTGGGTTGATTATATCTACCTTGACACTGATGAACGCCGCCGTTTCGCTCAAGTCAGCCACGAATACCTCATCGAACAACTCCAATTCACTGGTGATGAATCCCTCACTGCTAGCAGCACTAAACGTGTTGACCTCAACTTCAACCACCCATGCAAGGAACTCATCTGGGTCGGACAAAAGACCGTACTCAAACGCGGTGGTGGTCCAGCATCTGAACCCTGCAAGTTCTCGCAACTCGGGTCTACTGCCATGAAGATTAAGCTCCAACTCAACGGCCAAGACCGCTTCCAAGAACGTCGTCAAGAATACTTCTTGAACGTCCAAACATACAAACACCACACTCACATGCCCCGCAGCAACCGCTTTGTATGCCTTGTTTCTGTTGATTACACCAATGAAACTGACAACGTACCCGATGATGAACGCGCACTTGTTGAAGATAACGCCCAATGGATTTATGTCTACTCCTTCGCTCTTAACCCCGAAGAACACCAACCTAGTGGCACTTGCAACTTCTCCCGCATTGATAATGCTACACTCCAACTTACCAATGTTGCCATCGGTGGTGTTCTCAAGGTCTTCGCCGTCAACTACAACGTCCTCCGTATCATGAGTGGTATGGGTGGGTTAGCATATTCCAATTAAGCTTAGATTAGGTTGTTTATTTTTACCCATTTTTCAATCAAATAATTAATTAATTTAAATTCCAAACACAATGTTGAGTAATAATTTTAGTATCAGTGGCCATAGTAGTTTGTGTGTGCTAGGATGGTATTTGGCGGTCTGATACAATTAATAGCATATGGAGCTCAAGATATTTATCTACAACCTAGATATGAGAAATATTTTAAAATTCGTGTTACCAAATTCATGTATTATGAATACTTGACACCTGAGTTCTGCCTGACATTTAATTAATTAACTAATCGCCAATACATACGTTAAAAATAAAACTAGTATTCATATTGCAAATATTGTGTTATAATACGGTTTGGCATGCTAGATTAAGTTTAATTTTTATCAAATATTTTCGGTGAATAGATTAATAAAACTAATTACACAATCAAATAATTATCTAATCTACAGAAATGGGAGGTGGTCTTATGCAACTCGTCGCCTATGGCGCTCAAGATATTTACCTTACTGGTAACCCTCAAATTACCTTCTTTAAGGTAGTTTACCGTCGTCACACTAACTTCGCCATGGAATCCATTGAACAAACCTTCAATGGTGCTACTGGTTTCGGTCGCCGTGTTACTGCCACTATCAGCCGTAATGGTGACCTTATCAAGGACATGTGGCTTGAAGTGTTCTTTACCATTCCTGAATCTGCTGAATTACGTTATGGTTATGGTAATGCTTTAGTCAAGCAAGTTGAAATCGAAATCGGTGGCCAACTCATCGATCGTCAATATGGTGAATGGCTTGATATCTGGTCCGAACTTAGCGTCCCTGAAGGCAAACGTGCTGGCTATGATGAAATGGTTGGCAACTATGGATTCACCAATGCCAAAGTAGATGTTCCCCTTATGTTCTGGTTCAACCGTAACCCTGGTCTTGCGCTTCCCCTTATTGCTCTTCAATACCACGAAGTTAAAATCAATCTTGACATTGGGGCTAATGAAGATGTTGACCAAAAAGATAGTGGGCCTACTGCCCTTACTAGTTTGAAACTCTGGGTCGATTACATCTACCTCGACACTGATGAACGCCGTCGTTTCGCACAAGTCAGCCACGAATATCTCATCGAACAACTCCAATTTACTGGTGATGCGGCTATTTCTGGCACTAGCTTCCGCACTGAGCTCAACTTTAACCACCCATGCAAGGAACTCATTTGGGTTTGCCAAATTGATAGTCAAAAACGTGGAGGCACTTCAGGCCAACCTTGCCAATTTACAACTCTTGAAAATCCTTCAGCTAACCCCGGTGCAACAGCAATTCTCAAACTTAACGGCCAAGACCGCTTCCAAGAACGCCGTATGGAATACTTCCGCCGTGTCCAAGGCTTCAAACATCACACTCACTCTGTTCGCACTGATTCCAATCACCTCCAATTCATCTACCTCTACTCCTTTGCTCTTAACCCCGAAGAACACCAACCTAGCGGCACTTGCAACTTCTCCCGTATCGACAACACTGTCCTCAGCTTTAATAACAATCCATCTCGAACTGGTATTATTAAGGTATTCGCTGTTAACTACAACGTCCTCCGTATCATGAGTGGTATGGGCGGGTTGGCATATTCCAACTAAAGTTAGAATATTTGTCTTGCTTATTCCAATTAAGCTGCGCTTAATGACCTTCTGCCAATTAAGCCTAGATTAGGTGGTTTGTTTTTAATATTTTTCAATAAAAAACATTATTTGCAATACGATAAAAATAAAAACTGTGGGAATTGTTGTTGATGTAAATGTAAATCATGGTTACCATCGTTCATTTATTGTTAGGAATTACCTAGATATACTTTAATAAAACTTAATTACACAATCAAATAATATACTAATCTAATTACTCAAATATGGGAGGTGGTCTTATGCAACTCGTCGCCTATGGCGCTCAAGATATTTATCTTACTGGTAATCCTCAAATTACCTTCTTCAAGGTAGTTTACCGTCGTCACACCAATTTCGCTATGGAATCCATTGAACAAACCTTCAATGGTGCTGTTGGCTATGGAACTCGTGTGACTGCAACCATCAGCCGCAACGGTGACCTTATCAAGGACATGTGGCTTGAGGTATTTGTTAGCGGAACCAGGACTGGCGCTGTTTATGGTGTAGGTAATGCCCTTGTCAAGCAAGTTGAAATCGAAATCGGTGGTCAACTCATTGACCGACAATATGGTGAATGGCTCGATATCTGGTCTGAACTCTCCGTCTCTGAAGGTAAACGTCTTGGCTATGATGAAATGGTTGGTAACACAACACCTACTCAACAAAAACTTGATGTCCCCCTCATGTTCTGGTTCAACCGCAACCCCGGTCTTGCTCTTCCCCTTATTGCTCTTCAATACCATGAAGTTAAAATAAATCTTGATTTAGCTCAATCAACTGATTTGTATACTACCAATACACCCACACTTGATGTTAAACTTTGGGTAGATTATATCTACCTCGACACTGATGAACGCCGCCGCTTTGCCCAAGTTAGTCACGAATACCTCATTGAACAACTCCAATTTACTGGTGATGCTTCTATTTCAGGCACTAGTTTCCGTTCTGAACTTAACTTCAACCACCCTTGCAAGGAACTTATCTGGGTTTACCAACGTAATGCATCCTCTGGTGCTAATCTTGTTCGTCGTGGTGGTTCAACTGCCAACAGTGCTGTAATTTCTCCTTGCAGCTTTGTAGCCCTTCACAGTGATACTGCTACTACCGGTTCCGAACCCAGTGCTATCCTCAAGCTCAATGGCCAAGACCGCTTCCAAGAACGCCGTATGCAATACTTCTACCGTGTTCAAAACTACAAACACCACACTCATTCTGCTCGCGCAGCCAAAAATCAATTTATCTATCTCTACTCATTTGCACTCAACCCTGAAGAACATCAACCTAGCGGCACTTGCAACTTTTCCCGTATTGATAACACTGTCCTCAGCTTCAACAATTTAGTATCTTTGGAAGATGGTATTGTTAAGGTCTTCGCCGTTAACTACAACGTCCTCCGTATCATGAGTGGTATGGGTGGCCTCGCATATTCCAATTAAGTTTAGAATTTTTATAGCTTAATTATCATTCATTTTTCATTTTTCATTCATACTAAAATTAACTGCATCATTCTGTTCTATTCATAAAAATACTAACAAACAAATAATAATATTTTGTTATACGTGAAAAATAAATATACCGGGAAATCAATGTTGAATTAATATAAAACGGATATACCATCGTTCATTTACCGCTAGGAATTACCTAGATATACTTTAATAAAACTAATTACACAATCAAATAATATACTAATCTAATTACTCAAAAATATGGGAGGTGGTCTTATGCAACTCGTCGCCTATGGCGCACAAGATATTTATCTTACTGGTAACCCTCAAATTACTTTCTTCAAAGTAGTTTACCGCCGTCACACTAACTTCGCTATGGAATCCATTGAACAAACCTTCAATGGTGCTGTTGCTTTTGGAACACGTGTTACTGCAACCATCAGCCGCAATGGTGACTTGATTAAGGACATGTGGCTTGAAGTTTCAGTTTCTGCATCTACTGGTTCTAAATATGGTGTCGGTAATGTTCTAGTCAAACAAGTTGAAATCGAAATCGGCGGCCAACTCATCGACCGTCAATATGGTGAATGGATGGATATATGGTCCGAACTTTCCGTCCCTGAAGGAAAACGTGTCGTTTATGACGAAATGGTTGGTAATGCCTCTGCTGGTAACGCATTGCGTAAGCTTGATGTTCCTATCATGTTCTGGTTCAATCGTAACCCTGGTCTTGCACTTCCCCTTATTGCTCTTCAATACCATGAAGTAAAAATTAACCTTGATATTGCGTCACCAGCTGATGCATATGCTGGTAACTCACCTACACTTTCCATGAAACTCTGGGTCGACTACATCTACCTTGATACCGATGAACGCCGTCGCTTCGCCCAAGTTAGCCACGAATACCTCATCGAACAACTCCAGTTCACCGGTGATGCATCTATTAGCGGAGGCTCTTTCCGTACTGAGCTCAACTTCAACCACCCTTGCAAGGAACTCATCTGGGTTTACCAAACTGCCGCACAAGCACGTGGTGCTGGTAATGGTTCTGACCCCTGTAAATTTGCATCTCTTGAAGTTGGCACATCTGAAAATGGTCCTAGAGCAATTCTCAAGCTTAACGGTCAAGACCGCTTCCAAGAACGCCGTATGGAATACTTCCGCCGCGTCCAAGGCTTCAAGCACCACACTCACTCTGTTCGCACAGGAAACGCACAATACATCTACCTTTACTCATTTGCTCTTAACCCCGAAGAGCACCAACCCAGTGGCACTTGCAACTTCTCCCGCATTGATAACACTATCCTCAGCTTCAACAACCTTAGTGGTTTAGGTGAAGGTGGTGCATCTGCAGGTATTGTCAAGGTCTTCGCCGTCAACTACAACGTCCTCCGCATCATGAGTGGTATGGGTGGTTTAGCATATTCTAACTAAAGTTAGAATATTGGTCGTTGGCCTACCTAAACTTATCCGGTTTATTTGTGTTTTTACAATTTTTCAATCAAATATAAAAGTACACAACGCAAAAAAAAAAATAAAATAACATATTGCATCATCTCCGTTTCGCCATCGCTACAAATGGCACACCGATTGCAGACATGATATCTTCTTCGGTAGCTAGGTTAGGAATAGCAGTGGTACCACGATAAAGCCCGAATTCATTTAGTTTTAGACCCCGTTTTTTAGCAGCCAGCCGCAAAATCTGGTTAAAATCCCGTCCACTAGTGAAATACATGCGCCCAAATACCATTGATTCCATAGGAATAAGCCGGATATCAACATGTCTTACTGGATGCATGGAATCCAACCTGAGAAGGGATAATAGTTTGGATTCGCCCCTAGCATATAATCCGACCTGTAACCCACTACTATTCATCAATTCAGATAATTCCTTTGTGAGTTCATTCCCGTGGAGTTTCAAATCCTTGAGATCCTGAATAAGTGGGGTGAATACAAGGATATCGATATCTTTGCTTTCAAATCGGCCACTAGGATAACTACCTGCTAATTCCATTTCAGGTCGCCATTTTTTACTGAAGTCTGCGCCCTTGCCGGTATGGGTCGTAATCTGTGTAAGTTTCGCGAGCATGGCTTCTGCTTCAGTACGAGGAATCTTTTTTATTAGGTCGGGATGGTGTTTGAGTCCTAGCTGTTCTAGGTCATTCAGTTTTACTTTCCCTGCTTTGTGAGCTACAAACAATTCGTCAGTAGTATGAATACCTTGGCGGTGTAATGCTAGGGCACGTGTAGGCCCAATACCTAGCACAGCAGCAACATCATGCAATGCGGATTCTTGTGCTTCTGCCAGTTTGTGAGTAACATTAAGTTCCCGGAATATTTGCATTTCGCCATCTTTTAGATATTCGTCAACCTTTTTAACCATCTTAGCACCGATACCAGATAAGTGCGCTATTTGCTGACCGCTCATGATTTCTTCCGGGTAATTCTTAATAGTCAACCATGCACGCCCATATGCTAGTGCACGGATTTTATCGGGTTCCACCAATGTATAGTAATCCTTGAGTTCACGCAGTTTATTTAGTAGTCCTAGATTAGCCGGATTACTAAGACCTATTACCGCCGCATAATTCGATTTAGGTGCTGATCTAGGTTGTGTTTTGTACCTTTGCTTTAGTGTTTTATATTTTATAGTCCTAGTACCACTTCGAGAATACGACCCTTTGCCGGATTTGGAACCCTGTTCTGACTTATGTGTGAGCTGCCATCCACATCCGGCCTTAGAATGTCCGTCACGGAATTGATTTAGAAGTCCTAGCTCTTGTGCGTATAATTCACCATCTGGATTTGCAGCCGAACCAGCCCGATGTGTTTCCAAGATGATTGGAATCCGCCTGGATTTGGCAAAACCGACCAATTCGCGGACAACTGACATACATGGGTCGTCTCGGTATATATAACCATCTGCCAAACCCATATGTTGGTCTTTCTTAGAACCTAGTGGCTGCTTATTATCATTAAGGTGAACGCTCCTAATGTATTCTAACCCTATTTTGGTATTAAAATCATGGAGGTAATCTTTGAGACCTTTGGGTGTACGAATATCTACTCCACTTGCAAATATATGTGCGGTGTCGATACAAATGCCTAGATGTTGTTTATAAATCTTAGTGGGGAAATGATGGTCATGTGCCGGTGCGGTGATAATCATTGTCCAGAGTTCAGCTAGGTCATCTAGGTTAGCAGCAATTTGGGTTCCTTGACCGGCAGGGGTTTCTAAGCAAAGTTTGACATCGGGAGTATTTTTTGACATCCAATAAAGTATATGCCGGACATTAGCAGCCATATTTTGATAGGCTTCTTCCCGGGATAGTGCCATCTTATTGCCGATATGGAGAACTACTATCCCGCCACTCAATTTTTGTGCTTGTGTCAAATCCCACCGTAGGTTAGCATGTGCGAATTGGATTCGGCCACTGCTAGGAGGCCACGCACAGAAGTTTAAAACATATACTGCATGAATGACTAACACTAGGCCAGTATTTTGCCGGAAAGTGCGGATTTTTTGGATTTCATCAGGTGTGAGCTGATGTTTTGCTTTGAGACTTGCTGTCATATTAGACCCTGTGAAAATCTGTGCAGCAGTGGCACCTAGTGCATGGGCATACTCTAGGCCGGCTAGGCATCCTGGGGTAATACTTGTATGGATACCTAGAGGTGGTTGTTGTGGTGTAAGACTTATCATATGTTTATTAATTGACATTTTGCAAAGGATAATCACTATTTACAAAATAGAAATATGTAAAAACCCAAAAATAATAATTACTGTCTAGCTAACCAACCCGTGAAAATCTGGCAAGCTGGTACATCTAGGTCTATACGACCAGTTAGTAATTCATCCATATAATGTGCGGCCAATTCATTAGGGTGATAATGATTACGTCCACTGCCAAAGAACCCAGTGAATTCCTTGAGTTTTTGAAGTTCAATAGGTTGTGTTCCTAGATATCGGCTGCCACCAGCAGCTAGGGGATATGCTCGGAATTGTATATCATGTAAGCTTGTTGGGGTAAGTGTTGGATATACTGCGCCAATCCAATATTGTATTGATGAGCCACTGGGTTGCCAAATCCAATGAGGTGAATTAGGTGGAGGTAGTGCATCTGGATTAAGCCTGGACCGTAGTATGATTGATTCTAGACCAGCTGGGGTTTCGGCTATAGGCATAAACCCCCATTCCTGATAGAGACGATTGAAATCACCTGGCTGAAAACGTTGCCAAATATGCGTAATTTCATGCCATAGAATACCCAGCGAATCCAATCCGGCACTCGTATTATCAGATGTACGAAACCAATCAGGCCGCATTAGAATTGCTCGGCCATGAGTATGTGGCATCCCACCTTCTAGCCATGGTGCAGCTTTGCATAAATAACTGGCTGCCATCCATTTTTTTGCTATCTTCTGCCAACCAGCGTCTTTGAGCCCCGAAAGTCCAGTACTAATCCATTTAGTTGTAGCATGTTGTTCGGAACTACTTATTTGTTGGCAAACACCACTACGATATAGGTCAGATAGTTCAGCCAGTGTATCAAATCCACGGGCTTGAATATTAGGTTGGTTCATATGAATCAAATAATCGGCGGCGATATATGCCTGTAAATTCGCACATTGATGGTCTCCTGGTTGTATATAATTTATTATTTGCTGACCTGGACCTGATTCAATTCTGTCAGGCCATTCATTTGGTGTGAATGATTCTATATATGGCGATTCAGAAGTGCTACTTGCTTGATTTGTGGTGCTAGGTTGTTTGCGAGACCAGTCCACATACCTAATTAGTGTATAAAGTAATATTAATACTAATAGCACAAGGATTAACCATCCTAGCTCTGCGCCTAGTTGCCAATTAATTTTTTTACTTATGGTTTCTATTTTTTCAGAGAAGTGCTTGCTAATTACCGAGCGGTTAGACCATAACTCCTGGAACATCCCGTACTTAGTATTTTTTGGTATGTTTACGTGATATTTATTATTAATAGGTGTAATTTATGGGTGTAATTAATAGGTGTAATATATGGGTGTAATTAATAGGTTTTTATTGAATGCAGTCACTATTGGGTTTATATGAAGTGTCAGCAGCCGTACATAAATTATTTGCTGCCGGTGGATTAGTTGGCATGGGTGGTGTACTAATAGTTGGAATACGCCTATGACACCGACTGTCTGCAGGTGATTCTTGTAACCACCGTATAAATCGTTCCCAATAGCTTTCTTGCCCGTTAGCATCACGTTGTCGGTCTCCCGCGAATCTAGGTGCACCATCCGTCTTAACTGAATAGAGGTAGATAACTGCAATAGTGCAAATGATTAGTATAAAATAGATATATAATACATACATGAGGTCAATTGATTCGTTATCTAATGTCCGGATGGCTTTGACACGATTAGAACCAGACAACGAACGACGATAATTAGCGGCAGGTGGAGTTGCAAGTATATTTCCCATCGTTATATGATATATGTGATATCTGCGTGGGATCTTCGTGGGATCTTCGTGAGATCTGCGTGAGCTCTGGTGTTTACTTTTTAATTCTATTTTTCCTGTTGTAGTATTTCTTTTACACAAAAAATATAAACCATTTGGATTTACCCAGTGTGAACGCGATATTATTCAGCATCTAGGACACTGTTTCAATAAACTGGAATGGGTTAGTAATTGATGTACTAATTTCATGTTTATAAATTTTGAAAAGTGCCTCTGCAATTAGCTTATCCCTTTGCGATTTCTTGACTTCGTTTACTTGGATATACCTAGACATAGGAGTAGTACTGGATATTAGACCGCCAACAGGGTCAGCTTCTAGTTGCCAACCCGCAACCTGGTTGGTGGCAATGGATGCACCCGATGGTGTAGTCTTGGAAGCTACTAGCTGTTTATAAGACAGTTCTGCAAGCGTCCAGTAATAGTATTCTTGGGTTTCAATTGATTGATAACTTAGCTCTTTGTTGCGAGGTAGTTTGAAGATGTAACCGCCATAATCACGATAAATATATTGAGTGTCTAGGTGTTCTGGGCGTTGGATATTCATATTAACTTGCTTGGGTATTTGGGTATGTAATATTATTTTCTCACAAAACAATTTTTGTGGTCCTAGCATCAGAATTTGATAGCTAGGTTATATTTCATAAATAAAGTAAAAAATAAAGCATAAAATTAAATACAAAAGGATAAATATACAGAATTAATCTATAAAGAATATGGAAAGTCAAACATCATCATTAAATGCCTTTTCGGTTGGTAAAGCCATTATTAATTCAGTAGTGAGAATAACACCGGTTGCACTTTATACCGGCTCTGCGGTCAGTGGTCTAGTTTTTGAGGATTTTCGGGCGTCAATACTCTTACTGGGATTTGTTCTTAATGAAGCGATTTCATATGGGTACCGGATGATATTACAGGGTGTATATAATCCGCAATGTGCGTTGATGAAAACCGACCAAGATTATTTCGTCCTACCATCACCAATTTGCCAAACAGTTGCATTCTTTGCCGGGTTTATGTTTAGTGAAATGTACGCACGCCAGGAATTTTTGCCACTAAAAACTTTTGTCCTCATCGCACTTATGGTTATTACTATCTTTAGCCGTGTGAATGTGGGTTGTAAATCATTCCTAGATGCACTTTATACTACTCTAGTGGGGTTAGTGCTAGGTGTGTTCTACTTCAATGTAGTGAAAGATTATTATCGTCCTGACTTCTTCCGGGCCAAAGCCAGTCCAGCCACCGGCAAACCTGAAGATAAAGGTGTTGGTGATTTCTTTGAATTCAATTAACCAAATGTTAATTTCATTGGGAATTCAATTAACCAAATGTTAATTTCATTGGGAATTCAATTAACCAAATGTTAATTTCATTGGGAATTCAATTAACCAAATGTTAATTTCATTG
>Ga0214923_10001197_pt1 | contig 37440 bp, 31 predicted proteins | sample LL1510_MetaG_FD_177993 | JGI IMG/M metagenome (GOLD analysis project Ga0214923, IMG submission 177993) | Freshwater microbial communities from Lake Lanier, Atlanta, Georgia, United States - LL-1510 | ecosystem: Environmental > Aquatic > Freshwater > Lake | place: USA: Georgia | collected...
GCAGCAAATCAGCGTAAAAGCCAGCCAGCACAAGCTGGCCGCCGGGTGCAATGCGTGCAATCAGCTGATCGAGATGCGAGGCATCGCCCGAGGCGTCCACCACGCATCGGTAATCCCGCCGCGGGTCGTCTTCAGGCTGCACAACCGGATAGTCCACCGGGCTCCTGGCTGCCGATATGGAGGAGGAGAAGGGGGCAGCAGGCGAGGTCGGCGCTTCGGGCCATGCGTTGGAGGACACCGCGACGGGAGCCGATTGCTTGGGCCCCGGGGCTAAGCCCTTGGTTACCGGCATGCGCAGGGGATCACGCTCCCAAACCGTGGGCACCGGTCCGCCGCGCAACATGCACAGCCGTGCAAGCAAGCGTCCCAACACCCCGTGACCGATGATCAGATCGGGCGCGTCGAGATGGGGAAGATTCAAGGCATGATGCGCTGTCGCTGCAAGTGCCAGCAAGACCGCCCGCTCTCCCAGCTGCTGATCCAGCGCTAGCGCGCGGTGCGAAGGCAACACCACGGTTTTTGCAGCGCCTCCAAAAAGGCTTCTGACTTCGGGGTAGCAACGCGCACCCGGCACGAAGACAAAGTCACCAGGACGGCGCGACGATGCTTTGCCGGCTTCAAGCACCCGCCCCACCGACTCGTAGCCTGGAATCAGTGGGTAGCCCATGCCTGGAAAATGTGGCATACGGCCCGACCAAAGCAGTTTTTCGGTGCCAGTGCTGATCCCACTCGCACCGATGTCGACAAGCAAATCCTGTTCGCCGGGCAGCGACAAGCCGACACGATCCAAACGCAAACATTGCGGTTTTTCCATCACCACAGCGAGCGTTTGTCGATTTGTCATGCTCAGTAAGCCCCAAGCCCTTGGATTGCGAGCGTCCGGCCGCCTTGGAGCGAAACCGAAAAATCATATGAAGCGGGTTTGTCGATCATGGTGTCTTTTTTCTTTGTCGATTCAGTCTGTCTAGTTCGTTTGACACTTATACACCCGATCTTGGGCTTCGTCCACGACAACCGGCCGCCACTCGTCGGCGCCGAACGGTTAGGGTTCTGCAAGAATCACCCTGACCTGCAAAGGCATGGCCTGGCGTAAGAGCCTCGCCTTGCTAAAGCCTGCAAGCTTCAACATCGCGATCAATTCGTCGGGACGCCGAGCGCGGCCACTGCCCATTGCCCAGAGGTACATCGAAAAATAAGCGTCAGCAACCGGTATCGCCCCCTTGGTTTGAGCCATCGGCTCGGCGATTAAAAGCTTCGCGCCCGCCACCATGCTTTGGTGGAGTTTGCGAAAAAGCTGCATCACAAACTCATCGTCGTGGTCATGGGCAACACGAACCAGACTGATCAGATCGGCGCCTTTCGGAATTGGGTCACTCAGAAAGCTGCCCGGAATACAGCGGCTTCGCTCACGCATGCCCAGCTGTTCGAAACGCAAAGCCGCGCGTTTGGCAACCGCAGGCAAATCCATAAGGGTCAAGCGGAGCTTTGGATAGCGGGCACCCACCTCCGCGAGAAAAACGCCCTCACCGCCGCCAAGATCGAGCAGATGCTGATGGCCGGCAAAGCTGTAACAAGCGAGGATTTCTTCGGCCACCATCGGTTGTGATGCGGCCATCAAGGCCGAGTATTCCCCGACCGCGACATCATGGAGTTCGCTCGGCTTATCGCTGGTTGCATACGCCCAATACGAAGCCATCGCGCGATCAGCGCCGCGCCTGCGAAGCAACGCCACCGGATCGGCCATGTCGTGATAAAAAAGCGCATGATGCTGAATCATCGCCTTCACCCCAGGACTTGTCAGTACCGAGGCGCCAAGCATGCCCAGGCCGTATCGGGTTTCTAAACCTGCATGCGGGCCGCGTTGCTCGAGCAGTTCCAGCGCAACGGCCGCCTGCAAGAGTCGCTCAAGCGCATCGCTATCGAGTCTGGATCGCTTTGAAAGCGTTGCAAGACTCAGGGGCCCTTCACTGAGCATGTCAAACAGGTCCAGTCGAACGGCAGCAAGCAGGACCTGCGAGTAAATGAAACCCGCACAAAGGTCGAAAAGCCTTACCGCGTAACGCCTTGCCAGGGGGCGAGTTAGAGGAAACCCTAGGGCCCATTGTTGAAAGCGCCGATTGAGCAAGAGCCCATCGCGCCACTGCAAAAGCCTTGCCTTGAGCGCTGCCAACACGCCTTGCCGGTCACCCAAAAGCGGCGGATCCGGCAAGGGCTTGAGATGCTCTGGTAAAGCGCTCACGCCTGATTCCGTTTTTTATAAGGTACTGGAAAATGCTTCGCGAGACGCTCTTGACGGAATGCTGCTATGCGGATGAGCGAGCATATGGCTTGGAATCAACCGTTGTGACTCAGCGCGTAAAAGCGCGCGAAGCGCTTTCGCGCCGCGACACTCGGGGATGCTTGCGAGCGCCTGGCCCATGAGGTGATTGAACCGTTCAAGCGCACCCGAGAGGCCCAAGGTGCTCACCGCGCTAGGCCTGCCATGACACAAGTCCTGACCGACGGGTTTGCCCAGCTCAGCTGCATCAGCAGCCACATCCCGAATATCATCGGCGACCTGATAGGCCTCGCCTAACCAATTTCCAAGCGCTTCCCAGGCTGAGGGCGCTTCGCCCGACGATGCAGCGCCAAGCGAGCATGCAGCAGCAAATAAGGCGCCGGTTTTTGCGCGCTGGTACTGCCGCAAATCGACCACGGACTCGCTCTCCCAGGCCTGACCTGCAACAATACCGCCAGGCATCCCGACCGCCTGAGAAAGACCGCGCAGCAACACCTTGGCACGCTCTGGCCGGTGATGAATTTGTGCGCTCAGTGTTTGATAAGCCAGGACAATAAGGGCATCGCCTGCAAGCACAGCCAGGCGCTCGCCGAAGGCTTTATGAACCGAGGGTTGCCCGCGCCGGGTGTCCGCATTGTCAAAACACGGTAAATCGTCATGCACGAGCGATGCGCAATGCATGAGTTCAATGGCCGCCGCGGTCGCATTGCTCAAAGGCGCACAATCGTCTCCGCAGGCCATTGCCACGGCCAGGCATAACCGCGGGCGAATCCTTGCCCCCCCGGGGAAAACCGCATGCTTTAAGGCTGCAGCGAGGCTGCTTGGTGCGGCAGGATCATCGACTTCGCCAAGCGCCTCGGCAAGCACCCACTCAATTCGTCTTACGGTATCCATGTAAGGCCTCCAATGGTGGGAATCGCGTTGACATAGGTGTACTGAACCACTGACAATGCTTTATGTCAAGTTTTCCTTACGCCAAGCCTTGGACAAAAGCCGGGCAAAACGCGGCAGATCGCGACCAGGCAGCAACCGCCCTACTGCTGCTTGCTGACATCAAAGCAAGCGCAAGACTCTGGGGTTATGCGCGCTTTGTGCTGGGCACGCTAGCTTTGCGTCAGTGTGAAGGTCTGCGCTTTGCCAAGCAGCTCGGAAGCGGCGAGCATGGTGGCTTCGGACTTAAGCCCAGCCTGAGCATTCAAGGACTTTTTCTTGCCTTCGATCATCATGAGCAAGCCTTTGCGTTTTGGCATGATCATCCCCTGGTGGACCGCTATCGGCAAAACGCCCTCGAGTGTTTAGGTCTGATCGCAAGCCCCTTGCGCTCGCGCGGCAGCTGGTCGGGCCAGAGGCCCTTTGAGTCCGAAAGCACCCTGGCGAACCATAAAACCTCAAGCGCAAGCGAGCCGATTGCTGCGCTCACCCGGGCATCCATCCGCATCAGCAAGGCGGCGGCCTTTTGGTCAAAAGCGCCCGCTGCCCAGCAGGCACTTGCCGAGCACCCCAGCTGCTTACTCGCCGTTGGCCTCGGCGAAGCGCCTTTATTGCGGCAGGCTACCTTTAGCGTCTGGCAATCGGCGGCGGCCATGGACGCCTATGCGCGAACCGGAGCACACATGGCTGCCATTCGCGCAGCGGGAGCGGGTGCCTACTTTCATGAAGACATGTTTGTGCGTTTTAGGCCGCTTGCCGCTTTCGGTACCTGGCGCGGCCAATCCCTGAATATCGAGCGCCAAACTTCAAGCCACAGCCCATCGGGGGAGTTGCCCCACAAACGGCAGCAATCGGTTTGATCGCCATGGCTGAGCATTCACAAGCCCAAAGACTGCCGATCCGCATTATCGGTGCCGGGGTTGGCGGACTTGCAGCGGCAATCAGTCTTGCAGCAAAAGGTTATCCGGTACAGATTCTTGAACAACATGCAAACATCGGCGGCAAAATGCGGGCCTTTGATGTGGATGGCGTGCAAGTGCCTTGTGGCCCGACCGTTTTTACCATGCCCTGGGTTTTTGAGGCGCTTTTTGACGCAGCAGGTCAATCCTTAAACCAAGCCCTCGACTTGCAGCCGCTTTCTGTTTTGGCGCGTCACGCTTGGTCAGCGCATGAACGCCTGGACTTGTTTGCCGACCCTAAGGCAAGTGTTGATGCGATTGCAGCTTTTTCCGGGCCCCGACAGGCGAAAGCCTTTGAAGGCTTTTGCGCCGAGGCCAAACTGATTCACAACCAGCTTATCGATCCCTTTATTCGCTCGCAACGCCCCGAGCTCTGGTCAATGATGCAAAGGCTTGGCGCCAAAGGTCTGCTGGCACTGACGGGTCTTGGGCCATTTCGCACCTTGTGGTCGCGCCTGGGTCAACACTTTCAAGATCAGCGATTGCATCAATTATTCGGACGTTATGCGACCTATTGCGGTACATCGCCTTGGCAGGCACCCGCCACACTTGTACTCATCGCTCATGTCGAAATGCAAGGGGTTTGGGCGATTAGCGGTGGCATGCCTGCGCTTGCTGCAGCGCTTGCAAGCTGCGCACGGCGCCTTGGCGTTGAAATCCGCTGCAACGCCGGGGTCAGGCGGATTCATGTCGCACAGGATAGGCTTCAGGCGATCGAACTTGCAGATGGCGAAACCCTGGCCACTGACACGCTGATCTTTAATGGCGATGTACGGGCGCTTGGTCATGGCCTGCTCGGGGCATCGGTTGCCAGGCGCTACCGCAAAGCCTCACAAGCACCCATGAGTCTCTCGGCCTTGACCTGGTGCCTAAAGGCCGAATCAAGCGGCTTTGATTTATCGCAGCACAATGTTTTTTTTCAACCCGACTATCGATCCGAATTTGATGATGTTCTTAAACACCATCGCCTACCGCGACAAGCGACGGTTTATCTTTGTGCGCCCAACAGGCTGCCAAGGCAAGTCGTCGCTACCGATGAGAGCGCAAAAAGCCGAACGCGCGCAGCCGAACCCATGCTCTTACTGGTCAACGCGCCACATGACAAGGGCCAAATCAGCCATGAGGAGATCAGTTCATGCCAGCAGCGCGTGCTTCATATGTTGGAACAACGAGGCCTGAGACTGAGCTTCGAAACGACCCAATGTCGGATCACAAGACCCAGGGACTTCGCAGCCCACTTCCCGGGTTCGGGAGGCGCCTTATATGGTCCGGCAGCCAATGGTTGGATGGCGACCTTTGCGCGCGAGCAGGCACGCAGCCCGATCAAGGGTCTTTATCTGGCCGGGGGATCGGTTCATCCGGGCCCGGGCGTTCCGATGGCCGCGATGTCAGGGGTTTTGGCGGCCGAGGCCCTGATGGCAGACCATGTTTTGACCAGGAAGTTCCATCCGGTGGCTACCTCTGGTGGTACCTTGATGCCCTCAGCGACGATCAGCGACACGGGATCACCCTGATCGCTTTTGTCGGCAGCGTGTTCTCACCCTACTACGCATGGGCACGGCGGCGCGGCCCGAGTGATCCGATGGCGCATTGTGCGTTGAACGTCGCACTTTACGGCGAGGTTTCACGCTGGGCCATGACCGAGCGCAACCGCGCTGCATGCGATCGTGATCGAGATTATTTTCAGATCGGTCCAAGTTCTTTAAGTTGTACCGATATAGGCCTGAGCTGGAAAGTCAACGAAATCGCCAACCCCCTGCCGCGACGTCTCAAAGGCGAAGTCTTTGCCGACATGGGAAAAGGCTGGCATCCCGATGTGTTCTCTTTAACAAGCGATGCAGCCCACCGCTGGGGACCCCTACAACCCCGAGCAAGGGTTCGTGTGCGCTTTGAGCAACCCGCGCTCGACTGGGAAGGTTGGGCCTACATCGATGCAAATGAGGGCGATGAGGCGATCAATGAGGGATTCAACGACTGGGATTGGTCCCGTGCACATTTGGCTGATCACAGCACTGCAGTGCTTTACGATGTTCGAAGTCGCGACATGAATGCGCAGAGCTCACAGGTGCTCGCCTTGCGCTTTGCCCCTGGGCAAAGACCTGAGCCATTCTCAGCCGGTATCCGTCAGTCGCTGGGCAAAACCGCTTGGGGCATTGAGCGCCATAGTTTTGGCGACGCATCACACCTGACAAGGCTTGAGCAAACCCTCGAAGACACCCCTTTTTATGCCAGGTCGGTTATCCGGGCCAACATGCTTGGCCAAGATGTGATCGCGATGCACGAAACACTCGATGCAAGACGTTTCGCAAGCCCATGGGTTCAAGCCTTGTTGCCCTGGCGAATGCCGCGTCGTACTTAACCACTTGGCTTTGGCTATTGGCTCGTGCCAGAGGCCATTGAACCCGTTTCGTTGCTAAAGCCAGGATGCTGCTTGGCGCGTTGCTGGCGGTCTAGCTTTTCAAGGCGCTCAAAAACCGCTGCAAGCCTTTCAACACCTGAGGCTTGCCTAGGCTTGATCGATTGCCAGTCCGCATCGCCACTTCGCAAGAGGTTTTCGATCAGCGGTCGAATCGCATCGGCTAAACCTGCGAGGTTGCAAGACTCGGTTGAAAGCGATTGATGTGCCGGCAAAAAGCTTTGCGAGATGGCAAAACACAGCAGTTGCCATTTTCTGCCTGCGGTGACAACCGCACGTTGATTCACCGAATCAAGCCCCCGGCGCTCAAGCTCGCGCCCGATCTCGGCGTAAACCCTGGCCGCAGCCACAATGGCAGGACGGCAACGCCAAGGTAAATGGGCCGTGGCCGCCTCTGCGCTGCGATATAGCGCATCGGCGCGGGCGAGCAAACGCGACACCACTGCGGCGAGCGCGGGATCAAAGCTCGGTGCTGCGAGCCAGGCTTGTGGCTCGAGCCCCGCTTCTCGCATCCATGCCAAAGGCAAATACAAACGCGCTGCACGGGCGTCTTCGCCTACATCACGGGCAATATTGGTGAGTTGCATCGCCATGCCCATTTCACAGGCACTTGCCAAAACCATGGGGTGTCGCACGCCCATGATGTAGGCCATCATCACACCAACACTGCCTGCCACGCGGACAGCATAGGTTTCAAGTTCGTCGATGGTTTCATAGCGCTTTGCCTGAGCGTCCCAGGCAAAACCCTCTAAGAGCAGCATCGGCAATATCTTGGGCAGTGCCTGCGCTTTCACAAGGCGCGAAAAAGCGCGATCGGCGGGATGATCAATCGGACGATCGTGATATATGGCTTCAAGCCTTTGATACAACGATTCGATCGCTTGCATCTGAAGTGCGCTGACGCGTTGAGCGCTGTGCGCATGGGCTAAACCCTGCTCGGCAAGATGATCGACGGCATCATCGGCAACCCGGCAAAAGGCGTAAAGCGCCATTGCCGATTGACGCATGGCATCGGGCAGGACACGGGACGCTGCAAAAAAAGACTTTGAACCGCCACGCATCAGCCGCTGGCAGTCGAGCAAGTCTTGATCCATGTTCAGGCGCGCGCCCATGATCTGGCGTTCGGAATGATTGAATCGAGCGCTTTGGCAGAAGACAACACACCGGGAATGCCTGCGCCGGGATGCGTGCCTGCTCCGACAAAATAGAGATCTTTGACGTCTTCAGAGCGGTTGTGCGGCCGAAACCAGGCGCTTTGCAAAAGGATCGGCTCAAGCCCGAAGGCAGCGCCTTTCAACGAATTCAGCTCACGCTGAAAATAAAGCGGTGTGACGATTCTAGAACTCACCACCTCATGCCTCAACCCTGGGAGCACACTTTGCTCGAGCACGGACTGCACAGCCTGGCGGTAGGCCTCTGCATGGGCTTCCCAGTCGGTCCCGCTATCGAGATGCGGCACTGGCGATAAGGCGTAAAAACTGTCACAACCTGGTGGTGCAAGTTGTGGATCGGTTGCAGTGGGCCGATGAAGATAGAGGCTGAAGTCATCGGCCAAATGATGCTTATGAAAAATATCGCGAAGCAAAGCCTCGTAGCGCGGCCCGAGAATCAGCATGTGATGAGGGACCTCTTCATAGCGACGCTTGGTGCCAAAGTACCAGACGAACAAGCTCATCGAGTATTTACCGCGATCGATACGCCGGTCGGTCCAATGCGGTCGATGCTCGGGTGCGATCAAATACTTGTATGTCGCTGCGGTATCAGCGTTTGAAACGACAAGATCCGCCATGATTTTGCGGCCATCGCGCAGCACCACGCCTTGCGCCCGCGACCGGGTCACAAGAATCTGGCTGACTTCATGCCCACAAAGCACGGACACACCTAACTGATCTAGTAATTTGACCAAACCCCGAATCAAGGCACCGGTGCCGCCCATGGCAAAGTGCACGCCATAACGACGTTCAAGACTTGCAATCAGGCTGTAAGCGCTGGTCACCGATAAAGGGTTGCCACCGATTAAAAGCGGGTGAAAACTCATCACGACCCGCAGCTTGGGATCGCTTAAATGCTCACAAACCATCGTGTAGATCGACCGCCATGCCCGCATCCGCACCATATTCGGAATCGCTGCCATCAAATCCCACAGACTTTCAAAAGCAATGCTGCCTAGCTCCTCAAAGCCCAGGCGATAACAGGCCTCGGCCTTTTGCATAAAGCGTTCATAGCCCGGAACATCAGCAGGGCAAAAGCGTGCCACTTCTTCACGCATCGCTTGCGGGTCACCGCTGTAATCAAAATGAGAACCATCCGCAAAGCGGATGCGATAATAGGGCTGCATGGGCACGAGTTCGATGTCGTCGCTGAACTGCCGTCCACATAAGGCCCAAAGCTCTTCAAGCAGGAATGGCGCGGTAACAATCGTGGGGCCTGCATCGAAGGTGAAGCCGTCTTGCTTGAATACAAAAGCGCGTCCGCCTGGTTCGGGAAGCTTCTCGAGCACCGTGACACGATAGCCCTTGCAGCGAAAACGAATCGCCGCGGCCAAGCCACCAAATCCCGAACCGATGACCACAACATGCGGCGCAACAGCTGACTTTGAGGGCGCAAGCTCGGCAAGCATCGGGGGTGAGGCGTGGGTGACCATGGTTTAGTGTAAAACGTTTTTGACATTTTGAAACGTCTAACGTCGATTCAGCAGCTCTAAAATCCATGAGGCAACCGTCTGCGGTGCCTCTTCATGCGCCAAATGGCCCAAATCACGCAAAACCTGGCTGCGCGCATGCGGCAACAATAGGGCCGCGCGTTTGATTTCGGAGGCGGGCACGGTGGTATCCCGACTCGCAGCAAGCAGATCGACCCGCCCCTGAAACGAAGGCAACAGCTGAGCAAAGCCAGCCAGATCCCAGCGTGCCATCATGTCCATGACCGCTTTGACATGATCAGCATCGCTTGCCAAACGGCGATACCATGAGACATCTTCGGCGCTCAGCACGGATCCGGTGCCCGCCAACAAGCGATCGACCCAATCACTGCGGCGTGATCGCCAGGCGGTGAGTTGCGCCAAGCCCGGCACAAGATCAAGCACTTGGGCTGCTGGTGCAAAAACCTGGCCCCATAGGCCCGGCAACGGCAATAGGGCACCATTGAGACTGATCACCGATTCGATAAATTTGCTGTTGGCCATGCCCAAGCGCAGCGCCAGGGCAGCCCCTGCGGAATGACCCACAATGACAGCCGGGTAAAACCCAAGCGCTTCAATCAGTTCGGCAAGCAGACTTGCCATGTTGGGCATGGCCATGTCGGCGGGGCGAGCACCCTGGGTCCATCCATGCCCTGGCAGGTCGGGCATGCACACTTCATAGCCTTGGGCCAGCAGCGGTGCAAGTTTGCGAAAACTGTGGCTTGACGAAAACGTACCATGTAGTAGCACGATGCGACGAGGCGAACCGCCAGAAGGCAGTGTGCTCGGCGCCGGCAACCGTTGTACATGCCAGCGTAAATGGCCGAGCTGCACAAAGCTGCTGAAGGCGCGCAATGGCCAGTCTGCGCCCTCGCGGTCCCAATGCCAGCCGCTGCGTGCCATTTAGCTCGCCAGCGCAGCCAGGCCCTTGGCGTTTGCATAGGGGAGCAAACAATAGCTTGCACGCATCGCCTCAGCCATGGTTTGCGCCTCGCCAGATGGCCTTGGCGCTGTATCAACCCAGACAAGCCGCGAACCGGCCAAGCGCAGCCGCGCAAGCAGCCTCGCCTGATGGTGCGCGTCTTGCATCGCTTTGGCCCGGCCCGGTTTACCGTCAAGATCGATGTTTGCCTTGCCGTCGCTCAGTACAATCGTCTGACATTGCTGTCCCTGTCGGTGCCAAGTCACCATGAGCTTGGCGGTGAGCGCAAGCGCACTGGCAAGCGGTGTGCCGCCGCCACCTGGCAGGGCAACAAGCTGGCGCTTGGCGCGGGTGAGTGAACGGGTTGGTGGCAATAGCAGCTGCGCTTGATCCAGGCGAAATGCAATCACGGCCACCTGATCGCGGCGCACATAGCATTGCGCAAGCAACAAGGCCACAGCGCCTTTGACCTCGGCCAGTCGATGTAAAGCTGCCGATCCCGAAGCATCAACAACAAAAACCGTTGTCAATTGATCCCGCTGCTCATAGCGATGCACCCTGAGGTCGGAGCGCTCGATCCGCAGTGGCGCATCCTGCGAGGGCCGCTCACGCAAGCCTTGCCAGGGCACGGCGGCACGAATGGTTGCGAGCACATGCAATCGGGATCGCTGCCCGGGTGATCCTTCGCGCACGCCAAGGCTGCGACCCCGTAAACCGGCCTTGGAGCGTGTCATGGAGCGCCCGGCAACTGACGAGGCGCCTGACCGAGCCGTTGCAGCCAGCGCGGCTGCGGCAAGCAAGCCCGCAGGCAAGAGGGCCTGCGCCGCAGCCACCGTCATTGCAAGCACCTGGCTCGTGCTCACCGGCGCCTGCACTTCAGACACATCATGATGGTGAGAGACTGGCTGGTAAGCACTTGCATCGTTTTTTCCCGAGGCGGCCTGATGCTCGCCTTGGGCATGGTTTAAATGCGCCGGGCTTTGATGGCGATCGCCCGCAGAGAGCTCCTCAGCCACGGTTTCCTGGTCGGCTGGCTGCCGCGGTTGCGGCTTATCTTGGCCTTGGCTTTGCACCTCAGATGCGCTTGGAAGCCTTGTTGCACGCGGGCCGTAGACGATCGCCGCCACGGCGGCAATCACCTCATCTTCTTCAGGCACTTGCCGATCAAGCGAAAGCACAAGCGCCTTAAGCGCACGAAAGGCGCGCAGCGCAAACTGCGGCGCTCTTAAATCCTCCACACCAAAAGCCAGCGCCGATTCGCTTAAGGCCTGAAAAACATCAGGCGAAGCAGCGGTTTGCTTGAGAAGCTTGCGCGCGCGCTCAAGGACAGCCGAATCAAGGAAATGCACCGGCTTATCGAACCATTGCGCCTCGGTAATCCAAAACGCAAGGCGACAACACAATAGCCCCGGCGCTGCGGCTTCTTCTGCTAGCGACTCGTCAAGCAATAAGCAGGCAAAGCTTGAAGCTGTTCCTGCCGAGGGCGCTGCGATAGCGGCCGGCATAGTCCCTTGCAGGGCAGGCTGATCCATCGCTTGGGCGATCAGACCAGCGATCGCGGGTTGAAGGCGTTCGGCCATCCCAATTTGCAAGATCCCCTTGTTAACGCGGCCCAACACGCCAGCCTCGAAGCGGCTTTGCCCCGCCTGCAAACTTGCCACCCAGTCTACCCCGCCGATGAGACTGCGTTCATCAGCATGCGGGGCAAGCGCTATCACCGGACCAAGCCCTGCAGCCGCGCGAGAGAATTGCTGCATGAAGGCGCTTCGCCACGGCGAGACACGGGCTTTGCAATGGATACCGCCCAGACCCGATGGATCGACCAAAAGCAAATTTGCAGCCAGGCTGAGCGGTGAAGCCAGCAATTCGCGGTAGGCTTGATTCGGAAGCGGGTTCACATCGACCCCAGGGCCAGGCCGGACACAAGCCTCAAGCGCATTCGCCTAGGCTGCCGCCATATCACGAAGCGCTCTTGCGATCACGCTGGTGTTTGCGCTTTCCTCAAGCGGATCGCGTCGAAGCCGGTGACTGAGGACGCTTGGCGCAACGTCGATGACCTCCTGGAGGCTTGTTTGAGCGCGCTCGCGTAGGGCGGTCAGCGCACGCGCCGCACGCATTAAGCCAAGTTCACCGCGCAAACCATCGGTGCCCAGTTTCATGCACAAGGTCGCGATATAGCGCATCACCTCATCGGCCAAGACCACCGAGGCAAGCGCGCCTCGCGCATTCACGATCAAAGTCTGCAACGCTTGTTGTTCGGCTTCAAAGCGGGCGCAAAAGGCGGCGGGATCCTGATCAAAAGCGTCGCGACGCTTTAAAACTTCAAGCCTTGTTTCCAAATCCTTAGGCGTTTTCACATCGACCGATAAACCAAAACGATCTAATAACTGAGGTCTTAACTCACCTTCTTCCGGATTGCCGCTGCCAACCAACACAAATCGTGCTGGATGCCTGAGGCTAAGCCCCTCGCGTTCGACGAGGTTTTCCCCGGATGCCGCGACATCGAGCAATAAATCAACCAGGTGATCTTCAAGCAGGTTGACCTCGTCCACATACAAAAAGCCCCGATGTGCTTTTGCGAGCAATCCAGGCTCGAAGGCTTTGACCGCTTCGCGTAGCGCCTTCTGCAAATCGAGTGCACCCAGAACACGGTCCTCGGTGGCTCCCAGGGGCAAATCAACAACAGGTACCGGGACGGTGATCGACTGTCGTCGCCGCATGCCTTTGCAAACAGGACAAGCAGCCGCGCTCTGTTGCGGATCGCATTGGTAAGGACAGGATTTCACAGCCTGCATTGGCGGTAAAAGCGCAGCGAGGGATCGAACAGCGGTGGACTTACCAGTGCCTCGATCGCCAAAGACCAAAACACCACCAATCAAGGGATCGACCGCGGCAATCAGAAGCGCCTGTTTCATGTCGTCCTGCCCGACCAGGGCGGCAAAGGGATAAACATGCTTCATGGCTCAGCCTCGCACGAAGAATTCAAACCGCCTATTTTGTTTCACATTCATCCATGTCATGTTACATGGACATTGGCGATCAGTCGTCAGGAATCAGCCGTTTTCCCATCGCGCTAGCTTGATCAAGCCCAAACCCGAGCCGATCGTAAAAGGCGCGCACGGCGGGATTTTCAGCACGAACCAGCACACTGAGCTTGGGGCAGCCTTCATCAAGCAAAAGACTTTGAGCCTGTTCCATCAGGGCTCTTCCGAGGCCACGCCCCTGCCAGCGCGGATGCACCGCAAGATAATTGACCCAGCCGCGATGACCTTCGTAGCCGATCATGACCGAACCGATAAGCTCCCAGCGTTGCGCACTCCGTTGCACCTCAGCAATGCGCAGCCACTCGGGTCGCTGCGCCCGTTTGCGCTCGATATCGCGATAAGGATTATTCCAAGGCCGGGTGAGCCCGCATTGCTGCCAAAGGCCAACAAGGCCTTCTCGATCTTCGGGCGCATAGGCGCGTATCAGCCAGGGCACGGCCGCCTGTTTCGCGATAGGCTGATTAGCCATGGCGCCAGTCAGCATTGATGCACTGGGTGATGAGGTGATCGCGCCAAGCGCCTCGGACCCAAAGATAATCCCTCGCCAAGCCGATGTCGTCAAAACTGCAGCGGCGCAGCACCGTCAGGCTTGCCAAATTTTCGGGGAGTACCGAGGCTTGAAGTCGATGCAAATTCACCTGCGGCGCAAAAACCCAGCGCTTGGCCACCGCCAGTGCTTCTTGCATGTAACCCTGTCGATGATGAGCTTGCGCGATCGCATAACTCACCCGCCCGGAACAAAAAGCGCCACCGGTTAAAGCATCAATCTTCACCCAACCAATCATCGTTGAAGGCGCAGGAGCCAAACGGATCCAAAACCGCAGGCTCTCGCCTCGCTCCCAGGCCAGCTGTTCGGACTCGATCAACTGCAAGGCATAGGCAGCATTCAAGCTTGACTGATCAACGACAGGGTTCCAATAGCTAAAGTAAGCATAATTGCTGAGCAGCAACTCATAAACTTCCAGCGCATCGGTAAGTTCGCCTGGGGCGAGCAGCAGACGTTTGCTGTGCAAACTCAAGCGGGGCGGGGCTGCAATAGCCATCGTGACTATACAAAGCCTCGACCCGGGAACAGCCCTTCAAAGCCCCGTTTCATGCGCCCCGTCCTTCAATAAGCTCGGCTGCAACAACAGCAACCGTAAAGCGGCAAACACAGCTTAAACGCTCCTGATCGTCATGAATTCTGATATCCCAGACCTGGGTGGTTCGTCCCAAATGCAAGGGGCGCGCGATGGCTCGAACCCAACCTTGACGCACCGCGCGCAGATGATTGGCGTTGATCTCAAGGCCAACGCAGCGAAAAAGGCTTCGGTCGACCACTTGCGCGGCTGCAGCACTGCCCACGGTTTCGGCGAGCAGCACATTGGCGCCGCCATGAATCAAGCCATAGGGCTGACAGGTACGCTCATCGTGCGGCATACGCGCAACGAGATAATCCTCGCCTGCCTCGGTGAATTCGATCCCAAGTTGGGCTACTGCTGTGTTTTCATGGATACGCTGGAAAAATGCAATATCCGGGGGGCTATGCCAAATGCTCATGGATCATCGTGTTTCATGAAATAGTGGTTCGACCGCTATACAAGCCGGATCAAGGGTAAAGCACTCAAAAGCCCGAGCAAGCGACTGCGCTTGCTCGACAACCACGCGCCAACGACGCATCCGCGCCACCGGATCATGGGCGAACCGGACAAAATCATGCCGATCCGGCAGTCGGCCATCGGGCAGCGTTGCTACCCAGGCCTTGCTCGGGCAAAGAAGCACCAGATTATCCAATGCCGCGCCGGCACGGTGCCGCCAGGACCAAAGCTTATCCAGCCAACCTGGAATCAGCCGGTCGATAAAATGCGGGTAGAGCACCAAACCCGGTTTAAGCGCTGCATAGTTCAGATGCAAATGATAGTCGGTGAGTCCGCCATCCCAGTAGGGCCCTTGAGGGGCACCCGGCAAATCCCAAACCGGATCAAGCACCATCGGTATCGAACAAGAAGCTTGAAACGCAGCCAGCCAGTTGTTGCCATCAAGGCACACTTGTCTTGCCGGGTAATCCTTAAGAAAAAGCTCAGCATCTGTCCCGTCATCCGCTTGCCCTTGCACATGCTTCAAACCAGTGCCCGATACCGAAAACACCACCCGTTCAAGATAGGCGCCGAGCGCCTGCCGCGATTTCGCGTTGGCAAGCCATGCTCTTGCGAAGGCCAAACTCAAATCGAGGGGCCTTGCGCGTGCTGCCCGCGCAAGCGCCTCATGGCCCCGCGAGGTCATCACATGCAGTCTGTAGCGCTCATGCTCAAGAATTTCCCGGCGAAGCCCGCCAAAAAATTGCGCCAAACCGTCGGCAAACGAGGCGCTTACGGCCGATGGTGAAGGTCTACGCTGGCCTTCGGGAATTCGGTAGTCCTGCTCAATATAGGCCTGGCTGAAAGCCTTGAGCTTTTGCGTGGGGTCGGGGGCACAGGCAGCAGCAAGCCGCCAGCAGCCGATCGAGGCGCCGATAAGTGCCATCGATTGGCTCGATGCTTTGAGCCAATGACCAAAAATGAACTGATCAAGCGGCCCAAGAATAAGGCCCTTCGGACCGCCCGCTGCGCCAGCGATCGCACGAATCTGTGCCGCTTGCAAGCCCTGGCGGCGCAGCTGCGCAAGGGCAAAAGGTCCGGCAAGCACACGCAAATGGTCTGATGGCTTAAACATAGGACGCAGAGTTTGCCAGCAAGTGCAGCATATTGCGGACCAGCGCAACTGGGCATGGCCGGGTTTGACAGCGACAATGCCCCATGAGTCAAGCCTTTATCGCGCTGGCAGTCACGCTCGCAGCCCAAATTGCAACAACGCTCTCGCTCAATGCGCCTGCGGTGCTCGCACCGATCGCCGCCCCGGCGCTCGGCCTACCTGCCGAGCGGATCGGCTGGTTCACCGGGCTGGCTTATTGCAGCGCGATGTTCACCGGCCTGATCATCAGTCATCAGGTCCGGCGCATCGGGGCGGTTCGCTTAACCCAATGGGCCATGCTAGCAAGCGCCCTGGGGCTGGCCCTAATTGCGATGAACCAGGCCTGGCTGGTGCTTCCAGCGGCGATCACCATGGGGCTCGGTTATGGTTGCACCAACCCAGCTGCTGCCGATATTCTCACGCGTCACACGCCTGCACATCGCCGAGGACTTTTTTTTTCGATCAAGCAAACCGGTGTGCCGCTCGGGGTTGGTTTTGCAGGCTTATCGCTTTCTGCCTTGCTTGCATGGTTTGACTGGCAACTGAGCAGTCTGCTGCTAACGATTCCCTGTCTTGCGGTTGCGCTTTTGAGCCAGCCAAGCCGTCGCCAACTTGAAGCGCATCAGCTCACCACAGAAGCGCACCAACCCTCATCGCTGCCGCAGCAGTCGCCAAAGTCGTTACTGAATAGCTTGACCGGACCGCTACACCTGGTCTTTGGCGATCAGCACTTGCGCCGGCTGGGCTTGAGTTCATTGGCCTACTCGAGCACGCAAATCTGTTTCGTAACCTTTCTTGTGTCTTATTTTCACCTGGAACTGAAGCAAAGCATCAGTTTCGCCGCCCTGGTATTGGCCGGTTCGCAACTCGTAAGCACCTTGGGACGGGTGTTTTGGGGCTATGTCTCAGATCAGTGGCTAAGGCCTGATTTACTCCTTGGCCTGCTGGGTTTGGGCATGGCTGCCTGCATGCTCTGGCTCAGTCAACTCACGTCGCAAAGCAGCCAAGGCAGTCTGATCGGCTGCGCGATGGCATGCGCTGCCACGGTTGTTGCCTGGAATGGTGTTTACTTCGCCGAGATGGCCCACCGGGCACCGCCCGGCCTGATTGCCCAAGCCAACGGCGGCACACAATTCATCACTTTTTTTGGTGGTATGGTCGGTCCTGTGCTTTTCGGTTTGGGCGTAAGCGCAAGCGGTACTTACAGCCTTCCGCTTGCCTGCTGTTGTATTTTGCCGACGGCAGCAGGGCTAAGCTTTCTTCGCGCTCACCGTATCGAAAGCACGACAAAGCGCGCTCGCGCACAATGAGACAGCGGTCTTTGCCTCATCGATCACCCGCGACATGGTGATGAAACCGTGAATCTGCCGCTCGAAGCAAATGTATTGCGCAGGCGTGCCGGCCGCAGAAAGCTTATCGGCATACATTCTTCCTTCGTCGCGCAAGGGATCAAAACCTGCGGTCAAAACCAGGGCGGGCGGCAAGAAAGCGTGCGATGCCGCGAGCAATGGCGAAGCACGCCAGCTCTTGATTTCAGCGCTGTTTGAACGATCGCCAAGGTATTGCCTCATAAACCAGAGCATCGATTTACTGCTGAGCAAGAATCCCTCACCGTTCACGCGCATCGACTCGGTGGCTGCGTCCATTTCGGTCGCTGGATAAATCAGAAGTTGAAACCCAATCTTCGGATTAGGGGCCTGGTCACGCGCCATGAGGCTGATCACAGCAGCGAGATTCCCACCCGCGCTGTCACCGCCAACCGCCAGCCTTGCGCTATCCATGCCCAGTTGATGGCCATGTTCGGCAATCCAGCAGGTGGCAGCCCAGCAATCATCGACAGCGGCAGGAAACTCGAACTCGGGCGCCAAACGATAATCCACCGAAACCACCACCGAACTCGATTCACGAGCAAGCTGGCGACACAACACATCATGGGTGTCGAGATCACCGATAACCCAGCCGCCCCCGTGAAAATAAACCAGCACCGGCAACGCTTCCTCCTTGGGCGCAGATGTTGGACGGAAAGCGCGCAAGGGAACGGGCCCGTGGGGGCCGGGAGCGCTTAGCGCCGTGGTCTGCACATCTGCAGCAGGGTCCTCCTGGGAGAAGAAGCGGCGCTCACGATAAGACTGTCGTGCCTCAAGCGGGGTTTGCTGCCACACTTGGGGAATACCGTTTTTCTCGATCAAATCGAGGAGGACGCGAGCCTGGGGGTCGAGCATCTTCATAAGGGCTTGGAGATAACGTTGAAAAAAGAAAACGGTCTTTAAGACGAGAAAAAGGGTTGGCCTGAATCCGGATCAGCAGCGCTCAAACCATGACAACCACATTACCATAAGCCCTTGTGTTTTTAAGTACAAAGTGCTCAGGCAGCGACACAAAGGTTTCGGGAGACAAACCATGCATCCATCGCTTCACGCAAAAAGCACGCCGAATAAGCCTGCAATTATCATGGCTTCAAGTGGCCGCGTCACCACCTACCGGCAGCTTGAGGAGCGTTCCAATCAGCTTGCGCATTGGTTCCGCAAACAAGGGCTTAATGCCGGCGATTCAGTCGCTTTGTTTTTAGAAAATCATCCGCGTTTTTTTGAAATCTGCTGGGCTGCACAACGCAGTGGGCTTTACTACACCGCGATCAGTTCGAGGCTTGGCGTCGATGAACTGAGCTACATCGTGAATAACTGCAAGGCACGAGTCTTAATCAGCAGTAAAGCCCTGCTCCAAACATGCCTGGCCGCCATGGATCAGATCGAGCCTGACCGCGGCGTTTACTTGCTCGATATCGAGCAAGACATCGACATGGCACCCAAGATTCACGCACTTGAAGCGGTCTGGGCCTTGGAGCCTACAAACCCTATTGAGGACGAAAGCTCGGGCTACGACATGCTTTACTCATCCGGCACAACGGGAAGGCCAAAAGGTGTTCGGGTGCCGCTGACCGGCGAGGCGATTGATACCGTCAAGCCACTCGTTCCCTTGTCACAAAAAATGTATCGTATGGACGAGTCGACAATTTATCTCTCGCCTGCACCGCTTTATCACGCAGCACCCCTACGCTTTAACATGACGGTGATGCGCCTGGGCGGCACCTGCGTGATCATGGAACATTTTGATGCCGAGCAATACCTATCTTTTGTAGAACGCTATCAAATCACCCACACACAGCTTGTGCCAACCATGTTTGTGCGCATGCTCAAGCTGCCCGAAGCGATTCAAAGAAAGTATCGACTCGATACCTTGAAGGTTGCAATCCATGCGGCAGCACCTTGCCCAATCGCAGTCAAGCAGGCGATGATCGACTGGTGGGGTCCGATGCTTTATGAGTACTATGCGGGCACCGAGGGCAATGGACTGACCATGGTGAACTCAGAAGAATGGCTTCAACACCCTGGGACGGTTGGCAAAGCGGTGCTGGGCGTTGTGAAGATTGTTGGCGATGACGGAACGCTTATGCCCAAAGGTGAGGCGGGCACGGTTTACTTTGCCGATGGGCCAAGCTTTGAGTATTTCGACGACCCAGGCAAGACGGCCGAATCGCGCCACCCGGAGGGTTGGAGTACGCTTGGCGATATCGGTTATCTAGACGACGATGATTATCTTTATTTGACCGATCGAAAAGCTTTCATGATTATTTCAGGAGGCGTCAACATTTACCCGCAAGAAGCAGAAAACATCTTAATCCTTCACCCCGAAGTCCTTGATGTGGCGGTCTTTGGTGTGCCTGATGAAGCATTTGGCGAGGCGGTCAAAGCCGTGGTGCAATTGCGTGAGCCCAAGCATGCAAGCCCCGAGCTTGCCGAAACGTTGATCGAATTTTGTCGATCAAAACTTTCTGCGATCAAATGCCCCCGCAGCGTTGACTTCGAAGCTGAGCTTCCCAGGCATCCCACAGGTAAACTTTACAAGCGTCTTTTGCGGGATCGCTACTGGCAAGCCCACGATCAGCGCAAGTCCTTGGCAGCACAGTTAAGTGGGGGCTAAGCCCGCTTCGATCTGGTCTAGGCCTGAAACTGAAGCCGCGCAAGACGAGCGTAAAGCCCGTCTTGTGCGAGAAGGCTGTCGTGGGTGCCGGTTTCAACCACCCGTCCTTCATCGATCACGACGATGCGATGGGCCTTTCTCACCGTGGCAAGGCGGTGGGCGATCACAAGAGAACTGCGCCCGGGTAACCAGCGATCAAGCGTGTCCTGGACCAGAGCCTCAGACTCAGCATCAAGCGCCGAGGTTGCCTCATCGAGCAAAAGCAGATCAGGATTACGAACAATCGCTCGAGCAAGCGCAATCCGCTGGCGCTGCCCGCCCGACAGGCGTACACCGCGCTCGCCCAATTCGCTTCCATAACCCTGAGGTAGTGCACGAATAAAACCATCGGCATGCGCCATGGCCGCCGCCGCATAAACAGACGCCTCGCTCGCATCCAAAGCACCGTAGCGAATATTGTCGAAGGCTGTTCCGGAAAACAAAACAGGCTCTTGCGGCACCCAGGCTATACGCGCTCGACAGTGCTGAGCCTCCCGGTAGGCGTCATGCTGCCCAAACCCGACGCGTCCCTTGTCACAGGCATAAAGCCCCAAGAGCAACTGAAACACGGTGCTCTTGCCAGCGCCTGACGGACCGACCAGCGCAACCGTTTCACCGGCCCTAACGTCTAAATCAACGCCCCGTAAAACCGGGTGATGCGGGCTTGAGGGATAGGCGAAATGTACCTGGCTTAAAGCCACCAACACCGGGGCTGGACGGTGCGGCCGCTGCTCGAACCCGGTTTGCCGGGCGCTTTCTGCGACAGGGTTATCGACGAAGGCTTGGTGATCTTGGGAAGGCTTTGGCAAGAGCTCGCCGAGCCTTTCGGCTGCACCTGCAGCGCGTTGCAAATCGCCAAACACCTCAGAGAGCGCTCCCATCGAGCCCGCCACCAGGGCTGCATAGAACACGAATTGCGCAAGCTCACCGGTGCTGGTTCGCCCGCTGACCACCGATTGGGCACCCATCCAAAGGGTGAACACGATGACACTGAAACTGAGCACGATTGCAAGTGCGGTGAGACTTGAACGAAGCCGATTGCGTCTTAAGGCCGCTTGAAGCGCACGATCAACCTCAGCGGCGTAGGCTTGGGCCTCAAAGGCCTCGCGCTGATAGGCTTGAACCAGAGGCATAGCGCCTAAGCGCTCGCCCGCACGCGAGGCGCTGTCAGCCAGGCGATCCTGACTGTCGCGCGATAGCCGCCGCACGCGTCGACCGGTCGCCCAAAGCGGTAGCACAACCACCACCAGCAGTCCGATCAACGAGAGGGCGAGCCGGGGGCTTGTGACCACCATCATGGTGAGCGCACCGAACAGCAAGAGGCTTGAGCGCAATGCCATCGAAATGCTGGTGCCTAACAGGGTTTGAACCAAGGAGGTGTCGGCGGTTAAGCGGGATAACAGGCCACCGGTTTTTAAGGTTTCGAAAAAAGCAGGCGGCTGGGTCAGCACATGGGCATAAACCGCTTTGCGCAAATCAGCGGTGATGCGCTCGCCCAACCAGGCCATCCAGTAAAAGCGCAAGCCTGTGGCCAGGCCCAGGCTCAGGGCCAGACCGAGCAAAAGGAGAAAGCGCGCGTTAAGATCGCCTGCCGAAAAGCCCGCGTCGATCAGGCTGCGAAAAGCGAGTGGCACGGCCAGCATGGCGACCGCAGCAAGCACCAAAAAGAAAAATGCGGCAAACCAATAAGCCCGATAGCGCAAGACAAAAGGTTGGATCGGCGCGAGGCTTGCAAAAACAGCAGACATAAGAAAACCCGTTAAAGACGCAAATGCTAACCTCAGGCCCGGACATCAGCCCCTAAACAACCGATGTAAGCCCCATTCTTTCACCGTTTAAACCATCATTCGCCCATGACTACCAGCGCCACATCGCTTTTTCAGCCCTTTTCCCTAGGAAAGCTTCAACTCCCCACTCGCATCGTGATGGCACCGATGACTCGATCCTTTTCCCCTCAAGGCATCCCAGGCGACGATGTGGCAACCTATTACGGGCGCAGAGCAGCACAGGATTTAGGCCTGATCATTACCGAGGGCACCGCTGTCAATCGTGAGGCGGCACGCAACGATCCCAATGTGCCGGTGTTTCATGGCGAAGAAGCCTTGGCGGGCTGGAAAAAAACCGTCGAGGCAGTGCATGCCCACGGCTGCCCGATTTGGCCCCAACTCTGGCATGTTGGTGCCCTGCCTAATCCAACGATTAGCTGGCGCCCTGACAGTCCCTTCGAAAGCCCCTCGGGCGAGTACAAGCCCTCGCGAAGCAATGGCAAGGCGATGAGCGAAAGCGATGTGCGCGATTGCATCGAAGCTTTTGCCAAGGCAGCTCGTGATGCGATGGACATTGGGTTTGACGGCGTTGAAATTCACGGCGCACACGGCTATTTAATCGATCAATTTTTTTGGGACGGAAGCAATCACCGTGACGATCATTATGGCGGTGAGAACATCGCTCAGAGAAGCCGGTTCGCGGCCGAAGTGATTGCCGCGATTCGCCGTGCAACTTCGGCTGACTTTCCGATATGCATCCGTTTATCGCAGTGGAAGCAACAAGACTTTGCTGCAAAACTTGCGCCAACACCCGAGGCCATGGAAGCTTGGTTGCGCCCACTTGTTGATGCTGGTGCCGACGTTTTACATTGCTCGCAACGACGCTTTTGGGAAGCTGAGTTTGAGGGTTCTGATCACAATTTTGCAGCCTGGGCGCGCAAGCTCACCGGCAAACCTGTCATTACCGTCGGCTCGGTTGGCTTAAGCGGGGAATTCGTCGCGGCTTTTCGTGGCGAAGCCTCACAGCCTGCCTCGCTCGATGCACTGATCGAGCGTTTTGAGCGCGGCGACTTCGATCTCGTTGCAGTAGGACGGGCGCTCATCACCGATCCTGCCTGGGCGAGCAAGGTTAAGGCGGGTCAATGGGAATCGCTTGCCGCCTTCGACCCGGCATCGCTTGCAAGTTTGTATTGAAGCGAAACGAAAGCTTCGCTTCAAGCCAGCTTAGTGCTCCCAGGGTGGCTGGCTACGATCTGCCTGTAGCCCGCCAAGACTGGCGTCAAGCTCGGCAAATAAGACATTGATCAAATCTCGACGCTGCAAACGCACAAGCGCCGCCTGTGCGATCCAGCGCGCACTGACCTCAAAAAAGTCGCGCAACTCGCTTCGAGTGTCACTGCGTCCAAAACCATCGGTACCCAGGCAAGTCATCGCTTGTGGCTGCGGTAAGTAGGCTCGGATTTGTTCAGGGACCGCACGCACATAATCCGAAACCGCAATCATCGGTGTGTCGCTCGAACCCAATTGCTTTGCAAGCCAGGTATCGCCAAGCGACTGCTCGCCGGCGATACGCTCAAGCCGCTCTGCTTGCATACCTTCACGCGCAAGTCGGCTCCATGAGGTCACGCTAAAAACATCGACGGTAATGCCCTGCTGAGCCAACCATTGGGCAGCAAGCAAAGCCTGATGCACCATAGGGCCAGAGGCAAGAAGCCGAACATCAGCGGCCACATCATGCGCTTGCTCGCCAAGCCGCTTGATGCGATGCATCCCGCGCAAGACAGCCTCACGATCTTCAATCGCAAGTTGCGGCAGGGACTCATTGGTCAGCGTGATGTAATAAAATACATCTCGTTCTAAAGATAACATCTCATGCATACCTTCTTGCACGATGACTGCAAGTTCTTGGGCAAAGGCGGGATCAAAGGCATGACAATTCGGAATCGTTGCAGCCACTAAAGCAGACGAACCATCTTGGTGCTGCAAACCTTCACCGGCAAGCGTGGTTCGCCCTGAGGTAGCCCCGATTAAAAAGCCACGAGCGCGTTGATCTGCAGCCGCCCAGATCTGATCGCCTACCCGCTGAAAACCAAACACCGAGTAGTAAATATAAAAGGGCAGCATGGCAAGCCCGTTCACCGCATAGCTCGTGGCGGCAGCTGTCCAAGACGCCATGGCGCCGGCTTCGCTGATGCCTTCTTCAAGAATTTGGCCATCGAGCGCTTCGCGGTAATGAAGCACCGAGCCAATATCCTCAGGCTCATAACGCTGACCGACCGAGGAGTAAATCCCGACCTGACGAAAGAGCGAAGCCATGCCGAAAGTTCGCGCCTCATCAGCAACAATCGGTACAATTCTTGGACCAATCTTTGAGTCTTTCAGCAGATTCCCCAGCATACGCACAAAGGCCAAGGTGTTTGACATCTCACGCCCAGCCTCATTGATCGCAAAACCGGCCCATTGGTTGATATCGGGCACCTCGATCGGCTTGGACGCAACACGTCTTGCGGGCAAAGCGCCGCCAAGCGCTTGCCGGCGCTCGCGCAGATAACGCACCTCCGGACTGTCGGGATCAGGCTCGATCAAACGAAGTGCTCTCGCATCATCATCACTCAGGGGAAGTCGGAAGCGATCCCTGAAGCCGATCAAGGCCTCTTCGTCCATCTTCTTTTGCGAATGGGTGGTCATCTTGCCCTGACCAGCCTGCCCCATGCCAAAGCCCTTTTTGGTGTGCGCAAGAATCACCACCGGTTGCCCCTGATGCCGCATGGCATGCCAGTAGGCGGCGTGGATTTTGACCATATCGTGCCCACCCCTGCGCAAGCGGTCTATTTGGGCATCGCTTAGGTCGGCCACCAGATCTGCTAGCGCCGGATGCTGGCCGAAGAAAGCGCGGCGGTTAAACGCACCATCTTTGGCCGCATAGGTTTGAAACTGCCCATCGACCGTCTGCGCGAATGCCTTCAACAACTCACCACCCTTGTCCTTGGCAAAAAGCGCATCCCAGTCGCTGCCCCAAATCACCTTGATGACCTTCCAGCCGGCACCGGTGAACAATGATTCAAGTTCATCAATGATGCGACCGTTGCCACGAACCGGGCCATCGAGTCGTTGCAGGTTGCAATTGATCACGAAGATCAAATTATCCAAACGCTCGCGGGCTGCGAGCGTGAGCGCCGACATCGATTCGGGCTCATCCATTTCACCATCACCAAACACGCCCCAGATCTTGCGTTGACCATGCTCGGCTGATAACAGTCCGCGGTGCTGTAAATAGCGCAAGAAACGCGCCTGATAGATCGCACTAATCGGACCGATGCCCATGGACCCTGTTGGGAACTGCCAAAAGTCCGGCATAAGCCAGGGGTGAGGGTATGAACTCAGCCCGCGCGCCCCTTGCCGCGGCGCGGCTAACTCGCGCCGGAAATGGGCTAAGTCCTGGGCACTCAGACGCCCCTCATAAAAGGCTCGGGCGTAAATGCCCGGTGCAGAATGGGGTTGAACATAAAGCAGGTCTGCGGGTACGTCCCCTTCAGGGCCACGAAAAAAGTGGTTAAACCCAACCTCAAATAGATCAGCAGCCGAGGCATAGCTTGCGATATGGCCGCCGAGCTCGGCGTCGGCTGCATTAGCTTTGGCCACCATCGCAAGCGCATTCCAACGCATGGTCGATGCGAGTCGCTCTTCCATCGACAAGTCGCCCGGATAAACCGGCTGTTCATCCTGGGCAATGGTGTTGGCATAGGGGCTAATCCTTGGCGCGCGCCAATGTAAAGGCCCTGCCAGAGCAGCCTCAGCAAGACGGTCGAGCACAAAGCGAGCTCGAGCAGGTCCATGGTGCTCGATGAGCGATTGCAAGGCCTCAAGCCACTCCCGGGTTTCCACGGGATCGGCATCTTGCGCCGTCTGATCGAGCGCCTTTGCGCTGGATGCGAGAAATTGCCGCTGTTGCATATCCATACCAAACCCCATCAAAGCGAAAAACGCCTGGCCGATGCCGAGCACGATGCGATGAAAGGTTGAAGTTTGCCGATTTTCCTCAAGCGATAAATGCCGAAAAAACCTCAATTCAGCATTTATTCAGCATATGATTTGGCAATTCAACTATAACGAGGCATTTTGTGCCTCTTTGCCCGCTATGGATCGTACCGATCTCCGAATTCTTGATGCACTTCAACACGACGGATCCTTAAGTAACGTGGCGCTTGCCGAAAAAGTGCACTTAAGTCCTTCACCCTGTCTGGCACGGGTCAAAGCGCTCGAAAACAAGGGCGTAATCAGGCGTTATGTCGCCTTACTCGATCCCAAAGCGCTCGGGCTTGGCTTGAATGTGTTCATCTTTATCAGCCTCAAGTCGCAGGTGCGGGCTTCGCTCGAGCGCTTTGAGAAAACCATCGCCGAGCACCCCGAGGTGATGGAGTGTTATTTGATGACGGGCGACAGCGATTATCTGTTGCGGGTTGCTGTCAAAGACATCGACGCGCTCGAGCGTTTCATCCTTGAGCAACTCACGCCCATTGCCGAAATCGAAAAAATCCGCTCGAGCTTCGCCCTCAAGCAGGTGAAGTACAAAACAGCACTACCGCTATCGATTTGAGATCAAGCTTCGGCGACCGACTTGAAAACAAGCTTCGGTGACCATCTTGAAATCAAGCCGCCGCGACTGTCTTGAAATCAAGCCTCGGTGACTGTCTTGAATTCGGCCGGTAAGACGATTTCGATAAGCTCCAAGTCCTCGCTGTGTTCGAGCTCACGATGCCTGATGCCTGGCGGCTGGTGCACACAGCTTCCCGCTTCAAGCCTTACCTCGCCCACCCCTTCGTACTCAAAGCGCACCCATCCCTTGAGGATGTATACCATTTGAAAGCCCACCTCATGATGATGCCAAGTGGGCTGTGCGTGGGTGCCAGCTTTGGCCTTGATCAAATGCGCAAGCGCCGCACCGCCCGTGGCCTCACGGATACCCAAATCTTTGTAGAGGAAAAAAGGCCGTAGCCCGTCGGACTCGTAGGCACGATCGGCTGCATGGACCAGGCTAAATTGCATATTGGTCTTTGTCATGCGGCAGCCCTCGGTGTGATTTGCGGCTTGGTGTTTGTCATGGGGCAACTGCTGATGAGGCAGCCTGCTACTTTCGATTGCAGCTTAGTGGTTATCACGCGGAATCCCCTTGGTGATCGAGATGCGTTGATACTTCACCGCAAAATCAAGGCAGGCACCCGAGGAGAGTTGTCCGACTTTGGCGCGTTGCAACTCCTGCCAGGGTGTTTGATGCTCAAGCTCGGGCGGCTTCCAGGCGGCGCGACGAGCCGCAAGCTCCTCATCGCTGATCAGCATATCAGCGCGTCGTTTGGCCAGGTCAATACGCACCCGATCGCCGGTTTTTAACAAAGCTAATCCGCCACCCACAGCGGCCTCAGGCGAGGCGTTGAGAATCGAGGGCGAACCCGAGGTGCCCGACTGACGGCCATCACCCACACAGGGCAGCAAGGTAATGCCTTGTTTCACAAGTTCATCGGGCGGCAACATATTCACCACTTCGGCTGCGCCCGGATAGCCGACAGGCCCTGTGCCACGAATAAACAAAATGCAGTCAGCATCCATGGCCAGCGAGGGATCGTTGATGCGCTCGTGGTAATCCTCAGGGCCTTCAAAAACAATCGCCCGGCCCTCAAAGGCGTCAGGGTCATTGGGATTTTGCAAATAGCGTTCTCGAAACGCAGCCGAAATCACCGAGGTCTTCATGACGGCAGCGTCAAATAAATTGCCACGCAACACCGCAAAGCCCGACTGATGGAGCATCGGTGCGGCATAGTGCTTGATGACCCGTTCATCTTTGATCTTGGCCGAGGCAAGATCTTGCGCCATGGTTTTGCCGCTCACCGTGCGCACATCACCATGCAGCTTGCCCGCAGCAAGCAATTGGGCAAGGACCGCCTGAACACCACCGGCACGATGAAATTCCTCACCGAGGTACTCGCCTGCAGGCATCAGATTGACCAATAAAGGGATCTCGTAGCCAATCCTGTCCCAATCCTCAATCGGTAAGTTCACGCCCATATGCCTTGCGATCGCATTCACATGAGGCGGACAATTGGTTGACGCACCCAGCGCCGAGGCGGCAACAATGGCATTTTCAAAGGCCGCGCGCGTCATGATTTGCGAAGGACGCAAATCCTCATGCACCATTTCAACAATCCGTCGACCGGTTGCATAAGCCATCTGAGCGCGTTCCCGATAAGGCGCAGGAATCGCCGCGCAACCTGGCAGCGACATCCCAAGCGCCTCGGCCATCGAATTCATCGACAGCGCCGTTCCCATGGTGTTGCAGTGGCCCGGCGAGGGCGCAGACGAGGCCACCATGTCGAGAAACTCGTCATAGTTAATGCGCCCTGCTGCTAACTCCTGCCGGGCAAACCACACGACCGTGCCCGATCCCGCTAGGCCCCCGCCGTAATAACCATTGAGCATGGGTCCGCCCGAGAGCACGATCGAGGGTAAATCGACGGTGGCAGCACCCATGAGCATCGCTGGCGTGGTCTTATCGCAGCCGGTCGTGAGCACCACGCCATCAAGCGGGTAGCCGTATAAGACCTCGACCAGCCCGAGATAAGTTAAATTGCGATCAAGTGCTGCCGTCGGGCGCTTGCCGGTCTCCTGAATCGGATGCACAGGAAACTCCATCGGAATCCCACCCGCATCGCGAATACCGTCACGCACCCTCGATGCGAGCTCCAAATGATGTCGATTGCAAGGCGATAAATCCGATCCGGTCTGGGCGATGCCAATGATGGGTTTTCCGCTATTGCGCAGTTCATCGAGCGTGAGCCCAAAATTCAAGTAACGCTCTAAATATAAGGCGGTCATCCCTGGGTTGTCAGGGTTATCAAACCAGGCGCGCGACCTTAGTGCGAATGCTCTTTTCGACGATCCCATGCTGAACGATCCTCCTTATGACAAGGGCCCGCTATTTCAGGCCTTCGTTTTTTGAACAAGCCCCGATTATGGGCTTAATCAGCTTGCAGCAGCATGCGCCGCCGTTCAGAATCAGCCATGCTTTCAATTGACTGGCACATGATGTTGCACGCCATGCCCGAACCTTGGATGCTTGGCGCAGCAGCTTTGGTGGGACTGATGGCTGCCTTGCCGCTGGCGCGGCTTACACGACGCTTGCCTCAGCGCTTATTTGACGACTGGGCGCAAGCCCAGGCAGACAGCGACGCACAAGCCCAGGCAGACAGCGACGCGCAAGCGTTGGAGCAACAAGGCGCTGAAACCTCAAGCATTGAGCCGCTCAAGGGTCTGGCCTTGATTGTCTTTTCGGCAGGCCCGATGGCGGTTGCCCTGCTCGCCGTGATCGAACATGGCCTGACACTTGATGCAGGCGCGCTTTGCGTCCTGGGTTGGACGCTGTGGGTCTTGGCCTGGATCGATATGGAAACCAGGCTGCTGCCGGATGTCTTGACCCTGGGGCTGATGTGGCTCGGTTTACTGCTCAATTGTGCCGAGCTTTTTGCAAGCCTTGATCAGGCTGTGATTGGGGCGGCGGCCGGCTATTGCAGCCTATGGCTGTTGAATGCAGCTTACAAAAGCTTGCGGGGCAAGGAGGGCATGGGAGCGGGTGACTTTAAGTTGCTAGCAGCCATTGGCGCCTGGTATGGCTACCCGGCACTGCCCGCCGTGGTTTTCATCGCTGCAAGCAGCGGGGTCATCGTTGGACTTTGCCTGCGGCTCACGGGCAGACGTGAGCGCGGCGAAGCCATCGCCTTTGGGCCGCATTTATGCCTCGGTGCCGCATGCCTCGCGTTTGCCGAACAAAGCATGCGCCCTTTGCTATCTTCCTGAGGAGGTCTCAAGCATGGCTGGTGATCATTCGACCAAGCTCGAACCCAAGCGCAAAGGAAAGTGGGTGGTTGGGCTCACCGGCGGTATCGGAAGCGGCAAGTCAACCGTGGCAGCCTGTTTTCAGGCCAAAGGCATCACGGTGATTGATACCGATGAGATCGCCCATCGGATCACTGCTGCTGGTGGGGTCGCCATGCCAGCAATCGTCGCTGCCTTTGGCGACGATGTAGCAGAAGCCGACGGTGCGCTGAATCGCCAACGCATGCGCGAGCTTGTTTTTGAGAATCCCGAACAGCGAAAACGCCTCGAGTCAATCCTTCATCCGATGATTCGCGACATCAGCGAGCATGAAGTCGCGCTAGCCTCAAGCCCCTATGTGCTGCTCGCCATCCCGCTGCTGATCGAGTCAGATCGTCCGCGCGATCGGGTGGATTGCATTTTGGTGGTGGACTGTCCGGAGTCGATACAGATCGAGCGGGTGATGAAGCGCTCTGGACTCAGTCGGGAGCGTGTACAGTCGATCATGGCTGCCCAAGCGAGCCGCGAGCAGCGCCTTGCTCATGCCGACGCTGTGATTCACAACCAAGGCGATCTTGCAGCCTTGCAAACCCAGATTGACCGACACCACAATGACTTTTTAGCTGCGGCCGGGGCTTGGTTTGGTGCTTCCGCAACTCCTGGAGGACAATTCGGGAAATGATGTACGAGTTTCCGCTCTCTGAACGCATCCGCAACCTGCTGCGGCTAGAGGAATTGTTCGCCAGGATGGGTTTGTTTTCAAAGCGGGAATCGGCAGCAGATCACCATGTGGCGCTCAGCGCAATCTTCGATGTGCTTGGCATGGCCGGACGCAGTGATCTAAAGACGGAATTGCTTCAAGAGCTCGATCGACAGCGCAATATGCTTGTGAGTTTGCGTGATAACCCGGCAGTTGCAGCCGATCGCCTTGAACAAACGATTGATGCGCTGCAACGCACCCGCCATAACCTGGCCAATTTACAAGGCAAACCTGGTCAGGTGCTTCTTGAACATGAATGGCTGATGTCGGTGAGGGCAAGAGCCTCCGTGCCTGGCGGTGCATGCGCCTTCGATCTGCCTTCCTATCACGCCTGGCAACAAAAACCCTCCGAGCAGCGCATCGACGACATGAAACTCTGGTGCAGCCAATTGCGTCCGCTCGAAGCGGCGCTGCAAGTCACGCTGGGACTCTTGCGCGAGACCGGTCAAAGCCAGCAGGTGCTTGCCAGCAAGGGGACTTACCAAATGCAGCTTACCGCAAGAAGTTACCAATTGATTCGGGTCTTGCCGGTCGATCCCCAGGCGATCCCCGAAATGAGCGCGAACCAGTATTTGATGTGGCTTCGATTCACCCGACAGGAAGGCGCTGCCAAACCCCGACCGATTGACCGTGATGTTGCCTTCACCCTTGAGCTCTGCAACTTCTGATCAAGGTTCGGAAAGCCAAGCGCTTAGCATTGCTTGCCCCAGATGCGCGCGGGACACGGTTTACGGTCCAGGCAACCGCTTTAGGCCCTTTTGCAGCGAGCGCTGCAAGCTCAACGACCTGGGCGACTGGGCAAGCGAGCGCTACCGGCTGCCAGGCGATGAGGTCCCGCCTGAGGAGGCGAGCTGAGATTGGGCAGCAAGACGCAACACATCCCTGTATTCATCACCAACCCGGTGGTAAACCGGTTTGGTACTCCTTGCCGATCGGGCTTCGACCATCGCCTGCGCTTGCTCGTCGCTTGCCGCCTCAATCCACGCAACCTGATCGCAACAGGCATCGGTGCCTCGAAAACAAACCGGTAGGGCAAGCCATGCCATCAAGGGTTCGGTTGCAGGCAAAAGCGGCGCAACCCAAGTCGCAGCGGGTTTTCTTGGGTCGAGCCAGACAAAAGCCTGCGACTCCATCGCACGCGGCTCGCCATCCCAATGCCATACCCGACGAAAATGCAGTCGCACGTGGCCATGCGCGTAGTGATATTCCCTGGTACACCAGGCACTCGAGCGCTTGATGCGCAGTCCGAGTTCTTCTTCGAGTTCACGCGCCAGCGCCTCATGCGGCGTTTCGCCAGGCTCGAACTTACCCCCGGGAACTTCCCACCAACCTGCATAGACCTTGCCTTGCGGGCGCTGTGCCAGCAAGACTTCGCCCTGAGGGTTAAGCAGGACGCCGGCTGCGACGTCGATGGCCATGCTGGCCGATCCAATCCCGAGCAAATTGCCAGGCGACCCGTCCGGAACGCGAGCCGCGTTCGAGGGCAAAACGCAATGCATCCCCGCGCGCTTTGTCGATTTGCTTGCCATCGGCACCGAGTTGCTGCATCCAATGCGCCACAACGCTCAGGTAATGGTCTTGATTGAAGGGGTAAAAAGGCACCCATAAACCAAAGCGTTCCGAAAGCGAAATCTTCTCTTCCACGGTTTCACCGGGATGAATTTCGCCGTCTTCGGTGTATTTGGTGTCAAGATTCTCCCGCATGTACTCAGGCATTAAATGCCGACGGTTCGAGGTCGCATAAACCAGCACATTGTCAGATTGCGTGGCAATCGATCCATCCAAGACGGTTTTAAGGGCTTTGTAGCCGCCCTCGCCTTCTTCAAAGGACAAATCGTCGCAAAAAATAACAAAACGCTCCGGTCGCTCGGCCACCAGATCAACAATGTCGGGCAGATCAACAAGATCAGCTTTGTCGACCTCAATCAGGCGCAAACCCTGTCGGTGAAAGGCATTGAGCAAGGCCTTGATCATGGAACTTTTGCCGGTGCCTCGCGAGCCGGTCAACAAGACATTATTGGCGCTTCGCCCCTCGACGAACTGTCGGGTGTTGCGCACCAGTATGTGCTTTTGGTCGTCGATATGATGCAGATCTTCGAGCGCGAGATCAGCGCGATGTTTAACCGGGGAGAGCCAGGCTTGAACACCCAAGGCGCTTTGTCGACGGCGCCAGCGAAATGCCACCGCAGCCTCCCAATCAGGCGTTTTCACATGGGGCATCAAGTCAGCAAGTTGCTTGATCAGCGCCTGCAGCTGATCGGCAAGGGCCTGCGTCATCAGCGACTGTGCTGGCGCAAGGGTCTCATCGAAGGCCGCGGGCACAGTTATGCGGTCGGCAGGACGCGCCTTAGCCGCCCTGGCCCGGGCCGGCTTCGCTTCAGGACCTGTAGTCAGCATTGATCGATACATAGTCATGTGAAAAATCGCAGGTCCATACGGTGGTCTGAGCCTCGCCGCGCCCAAGACTGACCCGCACGGTGATGTCTTGCTGTTGCATCACAGCTTGGCCATCTTCCTCGCGGTAATCCGGGTGCCGACCGCCCTGCGTTGCCACATGGACCCCGTCGAGAAACAAGTCGACGTTTTGCACCGCCAAATCATCGATGCCTGCGTAACCAACCGCACAAAGAATCCGGCCGAGATTGGGATCGGACGCGAAAAAGGCCGTCTTCACAAGCGGCGAATGGGCAATGGCATAAGCTACTTGCGCGGCCTCGGTCTCGCTTGCGGCCTGCTCGACCCTTATCGTAATGAATTTTGTAGCGCCCTCGCCATCGCGAACAATGGCTTGCGCAAGCCTTTGGGCAAGTTGCAGCATGGCCTGCTTGAGCGCTGCGGCATCGGGGTGGGACTCACTGTCGATGAGCGAAGCCGGGCCCGAGGATTGGGCCCCGGTTGAGACCAGCAAAAACGAGTCGTTGGTGGAGGTATCGCCATCGACGGTGATGCGGTTAAAGCTTTGCGCGTTGATCGCTTGCAACCAATGCGATAAGAGCCCTGGCGAAATCGCGGCATCACAGACCATCACCGCAAGCATGGTACCCATGTTGGGTCTGATCATGCCGGCACCCTTGGCAATCCCGCTCAGGTGGTAGCGCTTGCCGCCCGTCTCAACCGCCACGGAGGCAGCCTTGGGCAGGGTGTCGGTGGTCATGATGGCCTCAGCCGCCTCGAGCCAGCCCTCGGTGCCCAGTTCGGCAGCCTCAAGCGCTTCAGGCAAACCCGCGATCAAGCGGTCAAGCGGCAAGGGCTCAAGAATCACACCGGTTGACATGGGCAAGACCTGCGATGAGGGTACCTGCAGCATCGAGGCAAGGTGATCACAGGTCTCCTGCGCAAGCATCAGGCCCGCCTGCCCTGTGCCCGCATTGGCATTGCCGGTGTTTACCACCAGGGCGCGAATCAAGGCCTGACTGTCCCGCAAATGCTTGCGGCAAATATGCACTGGCGCGGCGCAGAAGCGATTTCGGGTGAAAACGCCCGCAGCGACCGAGCCTGGATCAAACTGCAACACCAGCAGATCGCGTTTGCCAGGTTTTCGAATACCGGCCCGCGCGGTGCCTATCCGCATGCCGTTAACCGCTAGCAATTCATCCGGTTTGGGCGCTTGAAGTCCTGCTGCCATGCACCGATCTCCTTCTTCGCTGGTCTATGCTTAGACCTGTCCTAGGCCACACGGCCATGACATTGTTTAAATTTCTTTCCCGAACCACAGGGACAGGGATCGTTGCGGCCAATCTTTTCACCGAAGCGTCTCAGGGGTTGTTGCGCGGTTTGTGCGTCTTGCGACTGCGCCGAGCCGGGCAGTTGCTGGGCTGCCAGTGCCAATGACTGAGCGTCGGGAAGTCCCGCCTCAGACGCGCTTGCAGCTTGTAGACCCATCCCTGCAGCCTCAGCGTCGCTGTGAATAAGCTTGATTTGCAAACCGGCCTGTTGCTGGGCCTGCAAGGCCTGGGCAGCTTGCGCCTGCTCGGGCGAGGCGATGGTGACGGTCATGAGCAGCTTGACCACATCCCCTCGGATGCGCTCCTGCAAACGGGCAAACAGCTCAAATGCCTCGCGTTTGTATTCCTGCTTCGGATTTTTTTGGGCGTAACCGCGCAGGTGAATCCCTTGTCGCAGATAGTCAAGGGTTGACAGATGGTCACGCCAATGATTATCGATCGCCTGCAAGAGTACGGTTTTTTCGAAGGCCGCAAATGCCTCTGTGCCAGCCGCCTCGAGCTTGGCCGCATAAAGCGCATCGGCCAAAGCAATCAACTGGCCAAGCAAGGCCTCGTCGTCGGCCTGGGCCTGATCTTTAGCCCAGTCCCTGATGCTGGCTTGCAGCTGCCACTCGCCAGCCAGCGTCGTTTGTAAGGCTTCCAGATCCCATTGTTCTTCCATCGATTCATGCGGGACATGCTCACGGAACAGCGCCTCAAGAACCTGATGACGCAAGCTGTCGATGCGCTCGCGCACATCGGCTGCATCAAGGATCTCGTTGCGATCTTTATAAATAATTCGACGCTGATCATTAGCAACATCGTCGTACTCAAGCAGCTGCTTGCGGATATCAAAATTGCGCGCCTCAACCTTTCGTTGCGCCGATTCAATCGAGCGCGACACCATACCCGCTTCAATCGCCTCGCCGTCGGGGAGCTTGAGCTTATCCATGATCGCCATCAGTCGATCCCCGGCAAAGATCTTGAGCAGCGGATCTTCCATCGACAGATAAAACCGCGAACTACCCGGATCGCCTTGTCGGCCCGACCTGCCTCTTAACTGATTATCGATACGCCGCGACTCATGCCGTTCGGTGCCGATGATGTGCAAACCACCTTCGGCGATAACCTTGTCGTGAAGCGACTGCCATTCTCCTCGCAAAGCCTCAATCTGGGCGCGCTTTTGGGACTCCTCGATGGCCGGATCAGCCTCGAGAAAGCCGACCTGCTTTTCAACATTGCCGCCCAGCACAATATCGGTGCCGCGACCTGCCATGTTGGTGGCGATGGTAATGACCCCGGGCCTTCCGGCCTGGGCAACGATTTCAGCCTCGCGTGCATGTTGTTTGGCATTAAGCACCTGATGGGGCAGCTTTTCCTTATGCAGCATGCTGGCGATCAGTTCAGAATTCTCGATCGAGGTGGTGCCAACCAGCACAGGTTGCCCGCGGGCATGGCAATCGCGAATATCGACAAGAATCGCCTGATATTTTTCGCGTGCGGTGCGAAACACCTGGTCCTGGCGATCATCCCGAATCATCGGGCGGTGGGTCGGGACGACCACGGTTTCCAGACCGTAAATTTCCTGGAACTCAAAGGCCTCGGTGTCTGCCGTACCCGTCATCCCCGCCAACTTGCCGTACATCCGGAAGTAATTCTGAAAAGTGATCGAAGCGAGGGTTTGATTCTCGGGTTGTATGGGAACGTTTTCTTTGGCTTCAATCGCCTGATGCAAACCGTCTGACCAGCGTCTGCCTTGCATCAATCGGCCGGTGAACTCATCCACGATAATCACTTCGCGGTTTTGCACCACATAGTGCTGGTCAATCACATAAAGGCTATGGGCGCGCAAGGCAGCCATCAGGTGATGCATCAAAGCGATATGCGCTGGATCGTAGAGCGATGCACCTGCGGGCAACAAAGCCATGCGCTGAAGAATCGCCTCAGCATGTTCGTGGCCTTGTTCGGACAGATGGACCGCAAAAGACTTCAAATCGACCCAGTAATCACCCTCAGGCTCGGGTTCTTGCGGTTTGGGTTCATGCGCCATGCGGCTAAGCAAAGGCGGAATCTGGTTGAGTACCGTGTAGAGCCCGGTCTGATCCTCCGCCTGTCCGGAAATGATCAAGGGCGTTCGCGCCTCATCGATGAGAATCGAATCGACCTCATCAACAATCGCATAAGCCAGTTTCCGCTGCCGCCGATCCTGGGCGGCATACTCCATGTTGTCACGCAGGTAATCAAAACCGAATTCGTTGTTGGTCCCGTAAGTGATGTCGGCCGCATAAGCATCGTGCTTGGAGGCATTGTCTTGCTGGGAGAGGATCACGCCGACCCGCAGGCCGAGGAACCGGTATAAGCTACCCATCCAGTCGGCATCCCGCGCGGCCAGATAATCGTTTACGGTCACCACATGAACACCTTGGCCCGTTAGCGCATTCAAGTAGGCCGGTAGTGTGGCCATCAGGGTTTTGCCCTCGCCGGTACGCATCTCGGCGATTTTGCCTTGGTGCAGGACCATCCCACCGACCAATTGCACATCGAAATGACGCATCCCCATCACGCGTCGGCTTGCCTCGCGGCAGACCGCAAAAGCCTCGGGCAAAAGCGCATCAAGCGACTCGCCGCGGCCTAGGCGCTCGCGAAAAAGATGGGTTTTGTCTGCCAGCGCCTCGTCGGATAAGGTATTGACCGAGGACTCGAGCGCATTAATACGCCCAACGACCTGCTGGTATTGCTTGATCAATCGCTGGTTGCGACTGCCAAAAATCTTGGTAAGTAGCCCTTGAAACATCCGGTCAAGTTTAACAGTTTGGCGCAGCAAACCTGCCGATGCGATAAAGTGGCTTGCAACAAGCTAAATCTGCGCGCAACCACCATGACAAAGCAACAACATCCGGGCAGCAACAGCCGGAGGATGCTTAACTGGCTCGAACTCGACCCGCAAGGCGCCATGCTGCTGCGCCAGGCACAAACACTGGGCAAGCTTCAGGAACAATTACAAGCGCACACTGGCCTCAAGCTCGAGGTCTGCAGCTTGCGCGAAAGCGTGCTGGTGCTTCTGGCAAGCGGCGCCATGGCGGCAAGGCTCAGACAGCAAAGCCCTTCATTGTTGCGTTTTCTGAGGTCTCAGGGCTGGTCGCTTGAGGACATCAAAATCAAGGCGAGACCTTATCGGCAAGCGCCCGCAAAGCTCAGCGTAGCGAGTAACAGCTTAAGTCCGGCGGCTCATGCAGCACTCAACAAACTCCAGCAAACAATCAGTGACCCTGGTCTGGCGCAAAGTCTCAAGCGCCTGCTCCGAAGGGCCAAAGTCAGAAGCGGTTTGTCCGATCCCGCTCAGGCCTAAGCGCAATCCGTCCTAGGCCTAAGCGCAATCCGTCCTAGGC
>Ga0214923_10001198_pt1 | contig 37440 bp, 36 predicted proteins | sample LL1510_MetaG_FD_177993 | JGI IMG/M metagenome (GOLD analysis project Ga0214923, IMG submission 177993) | Freshwater microbial communities from Lake Lanier, Atlanta, Georgia, United States - LL-1510 | ecosystem: Environmental > Aquatic > Freshwater > Lake | place: USA: Georgia | collected...
GCGCGATAGTTCGCTAATTAATCCAGCGGCTACGATCTGGCCAGCTCCATTGTCATTTGCTGCAACTAGACCAAGTTTCATAATGGCATCTAGAACTTCTTCGCGATCTCCGCCCAATACGGCAGACATACCAGTTTTTTCTAAGCTAGCTGCTTTGGCCATTGCATCAGCTCGATCATTAACAAAGTGCATTGCATCGAAGTCACTAATCACATTTGCAATCGCAGCAGCGGTAATTTCACCAACTGAGTGACCTGAAATTATTGGTGCAGATACTCCTAAAAGGTTGGCAGCAATTAAGCCTGTTGCAACAATCAGAGGTTGGGCATTGGCAGTATCGCGAATTTCATCTGCATCTGCTGTTGTTCCCAATGCACTTAAATCTTTACCAATTACTTCTGACCATCGGGTAATTAGTTCTGCAGATTCGCCATCTTCTAACCATGGCGTCAACATGCCTGGAGTTTGAGCTCCTTGACCGGGAGCGATTATTGCTAACACGAGTTAAATGTTATGCGATGAAGCGAGTACTACCGAGTAACGAGCCAAATTTGTGCTGTGTGCTCGGGCACTTTAATTTTAGAACTAGGCGTAGCAATTACCGGTTCATATGTCGCAGTTACTTTTGATGCATCGAAGATGCAGCGATACGCAGAGGCCCAATCACTTCCTGGTAATTTAAATTCTTGCTCAACTCGATCAGAGTTAAAGAGTAAAAGAAGAGCGCGCTCAGCACTTACTTCTATATAGACAGAGAGAGTACGAGTCTCAGAATTCTGCCAATTTTGATCAACCATCTCTTCGCCAGTTAATTTAAACCAAGCCAGATCTTTGCGGTGAGTACCTAAATCAACTTCACCTGTGAAAAATTTACGTGTCACATCAGATAGATAAGTCTTACGGATATTGATTAATTCTCGAAAGGCATCTTGCATATCTGTAGCAACTTCATCTAGCTGCCAAGGCTGAGCCCATGGGTTTTCTCCACTATTTATTGAATATCCATTGTTGCAACCATTTTGAGTTCGATTAACTTCATCACCCATACTTATCATCGGTACACCTGCTGAAAGCAGTAAAGTCGCCGCCATTGATTTTTTTAGCGATTGCCGGATCTGTTTTATTCTCAAATCTTCGGTTTCACCTTCAATACCAACATTCCAAGAAATGTTTGAAGAGTTACCGTCACGATTTTCTTCAAGGTTAATTTCATTATGTTTTTCGTTATATGTAACCAGATCTCTCAAAGTGAAGCCATCATGCGCGGTTATGAAATTTATAGAAGCCGTTGGACCCCGATGATAGAAAATTCCACTCGAGCCACTAATGGCAGATGCGAAATCGCTGACACCTTCACCATAACCTCGAGCCAAATCGCCCAACCAGAATTGCCGCACGCTATCTCGATAGAAGTCGTTCCACTCTCGCCACGGGTAGGCAAAATCTCCTAATCCATAGCGGGTTACATCCCAAGGTTCGGCAATCATTTTGCGGTCACGCAGAACCGGTTCGGCTGTGATTGCTGCAAATAGAGATGAGTGACGGGCACTTTCGTCTTTAAAAAGAGCGGTTGCAAGATCAAAGCGGAATCCATCGACTCCTATGACATCTGTCCACCAGCGAAGCGAGTCGACAATAAACCGCACAGAATATGGCTTTGCCGCGGCTACGGTATTGCCGCAACCGGTTAGATCTAAATATTTATTTTCATCGGTCAGGCGGTACCAAGCAAGATTATCTATGCCGCGAAAACTAAGGGTAGGGCCATTAATACCTGCTTCGGCAGTGTGGTTATAAACCACGTCAAGAATTACTTCGATCCCGGCGTCGTGCAGTTGGGAGACAGCTAATTGCAGTTCGCGCACAGCATCATCTGTTGCTGCATATTGTGGATGGGGTGTGTTGAATGAGATTGTGTTGTAGCCCCAGTAATTCAGCCGGCCCCGCTCGGCAGTTGACGGCTCAGTTATAAAGGCCTGAATCGGCAATAGTTCTAGTGCAGTGACTCCCAATCGTTTCAGGTGTTCAACTGTGCTGGGATGCCCAAGCGCTTTATAAGTTCCACGTTCTCCAACCGGAATATCAGGATTATTTGCGGTTAGCCCTTGAACGTGTGCCTCATAAATATAGGTATGAGCCCAGCGATGATCAATGCGATTGATCTGCATCGGTTTGTGATTGGTAACTACCGAGAATGGAACTTTTCCGGCACTATCTCGGATATCTCGAATTTTTAGATCGCCATTGCCCCAGCCATCTTTGCTTTGGTGTCCATAAATCTCTGGCACATATTGAACTTGACCAGATATGGCATGCGCATAAGGATCTAGTAATAATTTTGCCGGATTAAAACGTAAATTTTGTTCTGGAATCCATGGACCGTGAATTCGATAACCATATTTTTGTCCTGGCTTCACGCCGGCCAAATAGCCATGCCAGATTGGGCCGCTTCGATGACTTAGCGAATATCGAGACTCAACTAATTCACCATTTACCTCATCGAACAAACAAAGTTCAACGGCATCTGCTCCGGAGGTCCAAATCGCGAAGTTAGTTCCCTCTTCGGTGACAGTTGCACCCAGGTATCTCGGGTCCGCTGGAAGCATGGGGCTATCTTGCCTGAATTAGTGATTTTTGCCTAACGATAGGTAATTTCTATTTTAGAAAATTCCATCGGCTCTGACTCTTTATCACTAGCAAAATTAGGAGCAAGTACATCTGCCTCAATGTAGTTTGACTTACGGCTTATAAATGAGCGAATCCCCTCGATTGCCATGAGCAATAAAGCAGCTGGAAATAAATCTAGACTTCGTTTTAAAAACCAAGGAGTTCCATTACGTAGCATCCAGATAATTGAGCTCTTTTTGCTGCGCTTAATTTCTTTATCTACTTCGATTTCTGCAATTTCAAATCCGAAATTTATGATTAGCTTTCTAAATTCATAGGCTATGCGCTGATGCCCGATCTTGCTTGGATGCATCCGGTCAATGTGCCAATTAACTAAATTGTAAATACCCTCGATTTTCCTAGTATCAAGCAAAATCGCACCAAATTCTCTGGCTACAGCCGTTGTAACGGCATTAACTGAGCGGACTCTTCTGTCAAGAACATTTGCCAACAGCTTTGGCATTGGAACTATTTTTGTCGGATCGTGTAACAAGATCATCAAAACTAATGCATTTTGATCAGTTAGAGCTTTTACAGTAAGACGAAGGTTTGAATGAAGTTTTTCAGGATCAAATCCATTTCGCAATAAATCATTTCCGCCTACTATAACGGCGCAGATATCTGGATTATGAATTTGTACTCTTGGCAATTGACTCTGCAGAACTTCCAGTGACTGGGCACCGGGGCGAGAGACATTTATAAAAACTAGCGGATCTTCAAAGCCCTTTGCTAGGTAATATGCCCAACCAAAATTCACACCATTATGATTTGAGTCACCAACACCTGATGCAGCACTGTCACCGATAATTGCAAGAGTTACCGATTTCAATTTTTAGGCCACTCGTAGTCGATGTTTAGCTTGAATTAATTTTGGTCTATCTCCATGCAATGTAAGCATTAGAGATATCGTCGAACTCCAAGGGAAATTCTCAGATTGCTCGTGGCAACGTTTTTTCAAATCTGGTTCTGATTCTAGTTTTTTAATTAGTCCGGCAATCGCATCAGCGAAAGCTGCGCCGTTATTACTTGCAACCGCACCAACAGAATCGCCTTTTTCGATTAACAAGAATTCTCCAACAGCGCTAGTTTCTGAAGCAACGACTGGAGTGCCTGAAGCAAGAGATTCAAGAGCTGCTAGACAAAATGTTTCAATTGGACCAGGTGCAATTGAGATATCTGCTGAGGCTAATATTTCAGCAACCCGCTTGCGATCGGCGATATAACCCAAAAATGTAACCGGCAATCCGCTCGAACTCTTGCGCAATTTGCTCCAAAGTGGGCCGCCGCCGACATATACGAGATGTGCATCAATTCCTCGCTTGCATAACTCTGCAAGTGCCTCTAGTGATCGTTGGGGTTGCTTTTCCGGAGATAGTCGGCCGCAATGAACCAATAAATATTTTGCTCCCTTAGCGAGATTTGTACGCAACTCTTGGTTATAAAAATTTGGGCTGAAAGAAGTCAGGTCGACGCCCAGAGGAATCTGCACCAAATTTTGAGTTCCTATGCGGCGAAATTCACTAGCGGCAAAATTAGTAGTTGCAATAACGTTTGTGAATCTGGCCGCAAGTCGGCGATTATGCCAATTAACAAATTTGGTCATACTAAATGGTAAATAGGTGCGCATTAGACCAGCTAGAGATTCATGACTAAATACACATGATGGAATGCCACGTGCTACTGCCCACTTGCCAAGACTTGAAAGAGTCAAACGATCTGAAACCTCAAGTCGATCAGGCGCAAGCGTAACAATTAATCGCTTAATCGCTCGCCGGTTGATAATTACTCGATAACCTCCACTAAATGGAAGAGTAAGTGAAGGAACTGTAATTCTCTTTCCAGAAGGAGTGTCCTCACAAAAGAATGCGGAACCAGGCACGACATAAACGAATTCGTGTCCCTTTGAAATATAGCCTTTCCCCAACTCATGCAAAGTGGTTCGAATTCCGCCAGATTTTGGACCGTAGAAATTCGCAATATGCATTATTTTCATGCGGCTATATCCGCTCGTTTTGGAGCATTAACTCGAATTAAATCAACATAATGGTTTATTAGCTCTCGATTTATTGCGTTCCATGTTCTTTGAACTACTGATTCTCGAGTCAGTTTTCTAAGCATTTTCGGATCGCTACTTTGAAGCAATTTAACGACTCGTCTGATTTCCTTGTGATTTCCAGTGTTGATCAGATAACCAGTGACTCCATCTTGTACTAGATCAATCGGGCCGCCTAAATCAGGTGCAATCACTGGAACGCCAGAGGCTAAGGCTTCTTGAATAGATTGGCAGAAAGTTTCATGCTGACCGGTGTGAATAAAAATATCTAGCGAAGCGTATATTCGTGCTAGTTCATCTCCGGATTTGAAACCAGTGAAAATCGCATTAGGGAGTTTTCGCTCTAGGCGATTGCGAATTGGTCCGTCACCGACAATTACCAATTGAACATCATCTTGATTATCTAGATCGATTAAATCTTCTAATCTTTTTTCATGAGCCAAACGGCCTACGTAACCAATCAGGGTTCGGTCGGGTCGGCTGCCGAGAAGTTCGCTCCTCAATTCCATAGATCGATTTTCCGGACGGTATCTCTCGGAATCCACTCCTCGCTGCCAAAGCTTTACTTCGGGTACTCCCAGATTAGTTAAATATTCACAGGCAGAAGAAGATGGAGCAAGCGTACGATCAGTGTTCGAGTGCACCCTAGCCACAAATTTACTTAAAGAATTATTAGCAATTTGCAATCCATAGTTATTGGCAAACCCGGCTAGATCAGTTTGATATACGGAGAGCGTGGGAATTTTACTTCGCTGAGCAAATTTAGCGATGTAATTTCCCAACAAAGCTGGAGATGCCAAATGAATAACATCTGGATTGAACTCGATGAGTTTTGCTTTAGCAAGTTGCTGTGGCAGTGCTAGCGGAATGAGGCCTTTAATATTTATGGCGGGAATCGGCATCACTTCGAAACCTGCATATTCAAGTGGGCTGCCATTTGAATCAGGGGCCAAGATAATTGCCTCGTGGTTGTTTTTCCTGAGAAAATCCAGAATTCTTAGAACCGAGTTAGTGACCCCATTAACTTGCGGTAGAAAAGATTCGGCGACTATGGCCACCCGCAACTTATTTTCAAGATCATTTCGGTTCACGCAAGAGATTTTGACTCATAGCCATGGGTTAAACCTCAAGTTGAAGTGAAGTGTCAGTGAACCCTAAGTTAAGAGTTCTGTAAATTTTGGCAGCAGCCTAACCCGCCAGTAACATCGTCCTATGAGGATTGCGGTTTGCGTAAAGCAGGTGCCTGATTCCTGGGCCGAGAAGAAGATGATCAATGGTGTGCTCGATCGCGAAGGCGTAGATGCCGTACTTAATGATCTCGATGAATATGCAGTTGAAGAGGCACTTCGAATTGCCGAAGCTCATGGTGGCAATGACGAAGGTGGCGCTAATAGCGTGACCATCATTTCAATGGGGCCAGAGCGCGCAACTGAAGCAATTCGCAAAGCACTTTCTATGGGAGCAAACGACGCAATTTTGGTAAGTGATGCCGCCCTCGCCGGTTCTGATGCCCTCGCGACCTCTAAAGTTTTAGCCGAAGTCATCAAGAAAGGCGATTACGATTTAGTTATTTGCGGAACTGAATCAACCGATGCTCGAATGAGTGTTATTCCAGCGATGCTGGCGCAACGATTAGGTTGGGCGCAATTAACTTTCGCTTCCACCGTTTCAGTTGACCCGGCTGCAAATTCAGTATCAGTTACTCGTACAACTGAAGCTGGCGTCGAACTAATTAGTGCGAAGTTTCCAGCCGTAGTTAGCGTTGTCGAGAAAATCAATGAGCCTCGCTACCCATCATTCAAAGGCATTATGGCGGCTAAAAAGAAGACGATTGAGAGTCGTGATCTAGCTAGTGTTGGAGTTTCCGCTGAAGCGGCTTGGTCACTTGTTGCTGATTCAGCACCACGACCACCACGTGCAGCGGGTGTGAAAGTCACCGATGAAGGCAATGGTGGAAATGATTTTGTTAAATTCCTAGCAGAGAAGAAATTCATATGAGCCAAGTATTGATTCTTGCCGATTTTGCTGGCGATAAATGCACAAAGACAACTGCTGAATTAGCTACAGCGGGCGCACGTGTTGGAAGTGTTACTGCAGTGGTTCTTGCGGCTCCTGGTACGGGCGCAGCACTTGCCGCTCTTGTGAAACATGGCCCTATTTCAAATGTGTTAGTAGTTGAATCTGCTGACTTTGCGGCACATGGGGTAGCGGCTGCTGCTGATGCTATTTCGCAGATCGTTGCCCAGAAATCACCAAGCGCACTTCTTGTTGCCTCACATGCATTTGGCAAAGAAGTTGCTGGTCGCGTTGCAGTTGCGACTGATTCTGGAATTATTACCGATGCGGTTGATGTTGCAGCAGATCTAACTGCTACGCAGATGGTCTTCGGCGGATCAACAACTGTGCATTCCAAAGTGGCAAAAGGCGTTTCAGTTATAACTGTTCGTCCAAATTCAATTGAAGCTGATTTGTCAGACTCAACTCCGGCAATCGAAAATCTTTCCCTAACAATTTCCGATTTGGCAAAGCTGGCGACAACTTCTTCTTCAACTCCACCAGTTAAAGGCGGACGCCCTGAACTCACCGAAGCCCAAATCGTGGTCTCGGGTGGTCGTGGAACAAATGGAGATTTTGCCGCCGTTGAAAGTTTCGCTGATTCACTAGGTGCTGCAGTTGGTGCATCACGTGCTGCAACTGATGCTGGTTGGTATCCACATTCGCATCAAGTTGGTCAAACCGGTAAAACTGTAAGCCCGCAACTATATGTAGCTTGCGGAATTTCAGGTGCAATCCAACATCGCGCTGGTATGCAGACCAGTAAAACCATTGCAGTTGTTAATAAAGATCCAGAAGCGCCAATCTTTGATTTGGCTGATTTCGGCGTAGTGGGCGACCTATTTGCGGTGCTGCCTCAAGCTACGCAAGGAGTTATTGCGCAAAAGTCCTAGACTTACCTGCATGAATAGCGTTTATCTTGACCACGCGGCAACCACGCCGATCTTGGCTGATGCGCTTTCGGCATATACTTCCCAAGCGAGCAAATTAGGAAACCCTTCTAGTTTGCACACACAAGGGCGCGCTGCCCGCAAAGATCTAGAAGATGCCAGAGAGTCAATCGCAAAAGCTGCTGGTTGCTTACCAAGCGAAATTATTTTCACGGCTTCAGGTACGGAAGCAAATAACATTGCTCTCAAAGGTCTATTTTGGTTAGGTCGCAAGAATGGTCGAAATGTAGTTGCGATATCTGCAATTGAGCATCATGCAATACTCGACCCAGCTAACTGGTTAGTTGATCACGAGGGCGCCGAATTAGTTGAGATTCCAGTTAAAACTTCTGGAGTTTTAGATTTAGTTTTTCTAGCTGATTTGATCTCCAAACGTGGTGACGAAATCGCTGTTATCTCAATTATGCATTCAAATAATGAAACTGGCGTACTTCAACCAATCGCCGATGTGGTGAAGTTGGCTGGTGAAATTCCGGTTCATTCTGACGCAGTGCAAAGTTTCGGCAAAGTTGAGTTAAATTTCCAAGAGCTTGGCCTTTTTGCGATGACGCTTAGCGCACACAAAATTGGTGGCCCACTTGGTATTGGTGCATTAATTCTTCGTCGTGCCGTTGAAATTCCAGCCCTCTTGCATGGTGGTGGACAAGAGCGTGAAATTCGAAGCGGAACTTTAAACGCACCTGCCATCGTCGCATTCGCGGCTGCGATTAAAGCGCGAAATTACAACGCGGCCGAAATTGCAAAATTACGCGATGAATTTGCCAAGCGGGTAGTTGCCGAAATTCCAGATGCTTTTGTAAATGGCGATCAAGTAGACCGATTACCCGGAATCGTAAATATCACTTTCCCGCGCACCGAAAGCGATACTTTGCTGCTGCTCTTAGATGGTGAGAAAGTTTCTTGCTCAACGGGTTCAGCTTGCAGTGCAGGCGTGCACCGCCCAAGCCATGTTTTGATGGCGATGGGTCATAACGACATATCCGCGCAATCTTCGTTACGTTTCTCCTTCGGGCCAAGTAATACTGCTGCAGAAGTTGATTATGTGCTTTCAGTATTGCCAAGTGTTATTCAACGTGGGAGAGCAGCGGTGGCATCTTGAAGTTAATCGCAGCAATGAGTGGTGGTGTTGACTCCGCAGTTGCCGCTGCCCGCGCAGTTGAGGCTGGGCACGATGTAATTGGTGTGCACTTGGCGCTAGCGGCTAACCCGCAGAAATATCGATCAGGGGCGCGTGGTTGTTGCACCATTGAAGATTCTCACGATGCTCGCCGAGCTGCGGATGTAATCGGGATTCCTTTTTACATCTGGGATTTGGCACAAGAATTTCATGATGGTGTTGTTGAAAATTTCCTCTCGGAATATTCAGCTGGTCGAACACCTAACCCATGTTTGCGCTGCAACGAGAAAATTAAATTTGCCGCGGTTCTAGATCGAGCTCGCGCGATGGGTTTCGATGGTGTTGTTACAGGTCACTATGCCAACACTCGAATCTCTGAAAGCGGAAAGACACTTCATCGGGCGATAGATATCTCGAAAGATCAATCTTATGTTTTAGCGGTTTTAACGCGTGAACAAATTAATGGTGCGATTTTTCCACTAGGAGATACCGAGAAAGTTGATATTCGCAAAGAAGCCGAAGCACGGGGATTAGCTGTTGCTCAGAAACCAGATAGCCATGATATTTGCTTTGTACCTTCCGGTGATAACGCCGGCTGGTTGCACGATCGCCTTGGCAGTGCAGTAGGGCCAATTGTTGATCAAGATGGAAAAAAGATCGGCGAACATAAAGGTGCCTACACCTACACAATCGGCCAGCGCAAAGGTTTGGGTTTAACAGTTCCAACTGCAGATGGTTCACCGCGCTTCGTTCTAAAGATTGAACCAGTTACAAACACTGTTGTAGTTGGCTCACGCGAAGAATTAGCAATTTCTAAGATGTGGGGAGAACGTCCAATCTGGTGCGGCCCTGATGTAACCAGTGAAAAAAAGCGCGGTTTTGTACAGGTTAGAGCCCATGGTTCTGCTCTTGATTGCACTTATTACTTCGATGGTGAAAATCTTATTGCCGAACTTGATGCACCCCTGTTGGGACTAGCTACTGGTCAAGCGATGGTTATCTACGATGGCGATCGGGTAGTTGGCTCTGCCACGATCTGTCAGACCGAGTAATTTATATGAGCAACTCCGCCCGACGTCGAATTACTGATCTTTCAGCAGAGATTCGTGATCATCAATTTAGATATTACGTTCTAGATAATCCAACTATTAGCGATGCGGAATTCGACAAGTTATTAAAGGAACTCGAAGCGTTAGAAGCAAAGTATCCAGAGTTAAAAGAGCCAGATTCACCGACTCTGCATGTAGGTGGAGGTTTTTCGACGCAATTTGAGCAGCATGATCACATTGAAAAGATGATGAGCCTCGATAACGTTTTTGATCTAGATGAATTAGATGGCTGGTTTGATCGAGTTGAAAAAGAGATTCTAAACCCAAGTTACTTATGTGAACTAAAAGTCGATGGCCTAGCTATTAATTTGAAATTCGAAAATGGGCAATTGACTCGAGCGCTTACTAGAGGCAACGGAACCACAGGTGAAGATGTAACTTTAAATGTTAAAACTATAAGGTCATTGCCACATAGTCTTTCGGGCAAATCAATTCCAGAGTTGATTGAAGTCCGCGGCGAAGTATTCTTCCCAATTGCCCAATTTAATGAAATGAATGAAGCGCTTGAGGAAGCCGGCAAACCACTCTTTGCCAATCCGCGAAATGGTGCCGCAGGCTCGCTACGTCAAAAAGATCCACGAATCACTGCCAGCCGACCGCTTGATGTAGTTGTGCATGGCGTCGGCGCTCGAACTGGAATTGATTTCTCAGCACAGAGCAAGGCGTATAAGTTGCTAAAAGAGTTAGGGCTCCCAACGAGTGTTCGATTTAAGGTTTGTAAAAATCGAGCCGAAGTAATTGATTTTATTGGATATTACGAGGCCCACCGCCACGATGTAGAGCACGAGATCGATGGCGTAGTTATTAAAGTTGATGAGATTGCGGCACAAGAAAAATTAGGTTTCACTTCCAGGGCACCAAAATGGGCGATTGCCTTTAAATATCCACCTGAAGAAGTCACCACAAAGTTGCTAGATATCAAGGTGAGCGTTGGTCGCACCGGTCGAGTAACTCCATTTGCCTTTATGGAGCCAGTCAAAGTTGCTGGTTCAACCGTAACAAATGCAACTTTGCACAACGCGCAAGAAGTAACCCGAAAAGGAATTCTGATCGGGGACACCGTAATCATTCGCAAGGCTGGCGACGTAATTCCAGAAGTTCTCTCACCAGTTGTCGAACGACGCGATGGAAGCGAACGGCCATTTGTGATGCCTACAAATTGTCCGGATTGCGGCAGCGAACTTCGGGCAATAACCGAAGGTGACGTTGATATTCGTTGCCCTAATGCCCGTTCCTGCCCGGCTCAATTACGTGAGCGAATTTATTACATCGCATCCCGGGCAGCACTAGATATTGATGTCTTGGGATACGAGGCTGCAAATGCGCTTCTATCTCAGAAGATCTTGGAAGATGAATCAGAACTATTTGATTTAACTCCAGCCAAATTAGTTAAGTCGAGTTTCTTTACTAAAAAAGATGGCGAGCCAGCTGCCAACGTAGATAAATTAATGAAGGCGCTAGAAGTTGCAAAGACCAGACCGCTTTGGCGGACCATAGTTGCACTTTCAATTCGTCACGTTGGCCCAACTTCGGCACAAGCGCTTGCCTCCGAATTCGGTTCGTTAGCGAAGTTATCAACTGCATCAGTTGAAGAGATCGCTGCGATCGATGGTGTGGGCGCAACTATGGCTGAAGCAATTTCCGAATGGTTTGCAGTTGATTGGCATCAACGCATAGTTGAGCGCTGGACAGCCGCCGGCGTAACTACAGAATTGATTGACACCAATACTGCGCCACAAACATTGGCGGGCCTTATTTTCGTAGTTACTGGTGGTCTTGAATCTTTTACCCGCGAAGGAATTGCAGAGACTATTACGGCACATGGCGGAAAGGCGGCATCTTCAGTTTCAAAGAAAACTGATTACCTATTAGTTGGCGCCGAGCCAGGATCAAAATTGGCTAAAGCGGAAGAGTTAGGCGTAACTATCATCGACGAGGCAGCCTTTAAGAAACTATTAGCAGGGTCGTAGTAGGCTCACCCCATGATTAATCTTGCATCAGAGGCAGCTCGCGAACTTCCTGCCTCGCCAGTCTTCTTCGGAGTTCTCGCTTTTGGGATTCTCTCTTTCCTTCTTTATTTAACACTTCGCCTCGGTAGATAGTTTAGAAAAGTTTAAGTTTGAGTCGCAGTAATCGGATTGGCCTTTATGGTGGGGCTTTCGACCCAATTCATAACGGTCATCTATATGTGATCACCGAACTGCTTGAGCATGATGTCGTAGATCAGATTATCTTGGTTCCGACTGGCCAGCCTTGGCTTCGCCAACACGATCCAGTTGCATCAGGCGAAGATCGCTTAAAGATGTGTCAGCTAGCGGTGGCTGAGTTAGATCTAGGCGATGAAGTACTCGTAAACAGTATTGAGATTCGACGAAGTGGACCAAGTTACACGATCGATACCGTCGAAGCTTTAAAGGCAACCTATCCAAATGATCAGATTGTTCTGATTCTTGGCACCGATGCTCATGCATCGATTGATCAGTGGCACCGAAGCGATGAGTTAAAAACGTTAGTCGAGATTTTAGTCATTGATCGCCCCGATTTTCCTGGATCACCAACCTTGAATATTGATGCCTTAAATATTTCAGCAACCGAAGTTCGAGCTGGAGCGTTTGACCTGCTGCCACCTGCAGTAGTTTCATATATAAAGGAACGTGGCCTATATGCCAGCAAGTGAGTCAGTTAAAACTCTAACTCAAATCGCAGCACAGGCTGCTGCCGATAAATTTGCCACCGATCTGGTTGCAATTGACCTTTCCGATCAACTAGTCCTAAACGAGGTTTTCTTAATCGTTACTGGTCAAAATGTACGTCAAGTTGATGCAATTGCCGACATTGTCGAAGAAAAGCTACGACTTGCTGGAGATAAGCCAGTTCGACGCGAAGGTGGCGAAGAGTGGATACTTCTCGATTACTCAGATTTAGTTGTCCATATTCAAAGCGCTGATTTACGTCGCTATTACATGCTTGATCGACTTTGGAACGACTGCCCAACAATCAAATTAGATGTTCGAATTCCAGTAGAAGAGTAAGAGTTTTAAATGGCTAATCGAGTATTACTTTGGCGTCACGGACAAACTGATTGGAATATCGACAATCGCTTTCAAGGTCATTCAGATATTCCCTTAAATGCGGTTGGACAATATCAAGCTAAGCACGCCGCCAATATTCTCGTCAGCATGCAGCCAACGAAAATTATCTCGAGCGATCTTTCGCGCGCACGTGAAACCGCCCAGGCTCTTGGCAATTTAACAAATCTTGAAGTCGAGATCGATGTTGACTTGCGTGAAACAAATGGTGGGCTCTGGGAAGGTAAAACTGGCGCCGAAAATCGTGCTGAGGATTTTCAGAACTTTGTGCGCTGGATTGATGGTGAAGATAATCCGGCTGGCACGATTGGTGAAAAACGAAGTGATGTTGCAAATCGTGCAGTTGGTGCAATTAAACGTGCACTCGGTGATTTAGATAATCAATTATTAGTGGTTACAACTCATGGTGGCACCGCTCGTTGCGTTCTGGGTTCTCTACTAAATCTTCCGATGGCGAATTGGGGTGCGGTAGGCGGTTTGTCGAATGCATCGTGGTCAATCCTGCAGACCAACCATCGAGGCTGGCATCTGGTTGAACATAATGCGGGGTCGATTCCAGAGGTAATACTTGGAGAAGAGAGCGGAGCGATTTCTCCCGAGTAACTAGCGGAGAAGAGAGCGGAGCGATTTCTCCCGAGTAACTAGCGGAGAAGAGAGCGGAGCGATTTCTCCCGAGTAACTAGCGGAGAAGAGAGCGGAGCGATTTCTCCCGAGTAAATAAGGTAGGGTCTGCTACTCAAAGAAATTCGGGGCTGTGGCGCAGCTGGTAGCGCACCTGCATGGCATGCAGGGGGTCAGGGGTTCAAGTCCCCTCAGCTCCACATGAGTTCAATTCCATCGATTCCGCGGGGCTGGAATGCAAGCAATATTGGCGATTTAACCGGCAAGAGATTCCTTATTACTGGTGGCACTTCCGGAATTGGAAAAGAAGCGGCACGTGAATTAATCCGAGCCGGTGCTCAAGTAACAATCACGGCACGCGATGCAATAAAAGGTGAAGCAACCGCGGTTGAGTTGGGCAAGAAGAATATTGAAGTTGGTTCGCTTGATCTGACTTCCTTAGTTTCCATACAAAATTTTGCCAAATCGATTACCGCTGAATTTGATGTTTTGATTTTAAATGCCGGCGTAATGGCAACACCGCTGGCACACACAAAAGATGGTTTTGAATTACAACTTGGCACAAATCATCTTGGTCATTTCGCACTTGCTGGATTACTCCAATCAAAGATCACCGAGCGCATTGTTAGCGTTGCTAGCCAAGCACATCGAATAGGAAACTTTGGCGATGGCAGCCGCGAAGAAATTCTGCGGCGTGCAAAAGGCTTAGGGGTTTATAAACCTTGGGGCGCATATGGCGATAGCAAGTTGGCAAATCTGCTTTTCACAAATGAACTTCAACGGCGCATCATGAAGAATAATTGGCGTTTTAATGCATATGCGGTTCATCCTGGCTATAGCAATACAAATTTGCAGAGCGTTAGCCCAGCAATGCGTGGCGCGGGCGCCGAAGCTCGCGTGACAGCTGCCATGAATGCCGTAATTGCTCAGAGCGCAAGTCGTGGTGCACTCCCAACACTTTGCGCTGCTACTCATGCACCACTTGTTGGCGCTTCATATATTGGCCCCGATGGCTGGCTTGAGATGCGTGGTTTTCCAAAGCTAACTCGTGCAGCAGGAATCGCATATGATCAAGAATTAGCGGCCAATTTATGGGAAGTAAGCGAAGAACTCACTGGCATTACCTGGGGCTAAAGCCCGATAAACTAAGCAGATGACCACGGAGCGCGAGCATGCGGCGTATGACTTTGCCTATGTGCAAGAAAAGTGGCTGCCAGTATGGGACCAAATCGAGCCATTTAAATCTGGCCGAGCCGATGATTCTCGCCCTAAGAAATATGTCCTCGATATGTTTCCGTATCCCTCGGGCGATCTGCATATGGGTCATGCCGAGGCTTACGCGCTTGGCGATGTAATCGCTCGTTATTGGGTGCAAAAGGGATTCAACGTGATGCACCCAATCGGTTGGGATGCTTTTGGGCTGCCTGCTGAAAATGCTGCGATTAAACGTAACTCCGATCCAAAGATTTGGACATATGAGAACATCGCAGTGCAGAAGGCTTCGATGCGTCGTTTTGCCTGTTCTTTCGACTGGGATCGAGTTTTTAATACTTGCGACCCCGAGTATTACAAGTGGAATCAATGGTTATTCCTACAACTTCACGAACGTGGTTTGGCATACCGGAAAGATTCTGCGGTTAACTGGTGTCCCGATTGCCAGACCGTTTTAGCGAATGAGCAAGTTGTTGCGGGTCTTTGCGAGCGTTGCGATAACTCAGTAACTAAGAAGAAGTTAAACCAGTGGTATTTCAAGATCACCGATTATGCCGATCGTTTATTAGATGACATGGAACAACTCGAGGGAAAGTGGCCCGAGAAAGTTCTCATGATGCAGCGCAACTGGATCGGTCGCTCAACTGGTGCCAATGTTAATTTCCAAATTGAAGGAATTGCAGATCCAGTAACTATCTACACAACTCGACCAGATACTTTGTATGGCGCAACCTTCTTTGTGGTTGCGGCTGATTCTGAACTTGCTGCGAAGTTAGCTGCTGGCACTGAAGTTGAACATGATTTCAAGCAATATTTAGAAAGCGTAAAAGCGGCATCAGATATTGATCGCCTTGCAACTGATCGCCCTAAGACTGGTGTATTCCTACAGCGCTATGCAATTAACCCAGTAAATGGTGAAAAATTGCCGATCTGGGCTAGCGATTATGTTTTAGCTGATTACGGAACTGGCGCAATCATGGCGGTTCCGGCGCATGATCAGCGCGACTTAGATTTTGCTCGGGCCATGAATTTGCCAGTGCGTGTGGTTGTTGAAACAGGTGAGGCTGATCCAAACGAGACCGGTATTGCAACCGGAGGCGATGGAAAATTAGTTAATTCAGGCTCATTAAATGGCCTTTCAAAGGCTGAAGCAATTACCAAGATCAATGCGCAGCTCGAAGCCGATGGCCTAGGAAAAGCTGCGCGCAACTATCGCCTTCGCGATTGGTTAGTTTCGCGCCAACGTTTTTGGGGTACGCCAATTCCGATTATTCATTGCCCCAATTGCGGTGAAGTCGGCGTCCCAGCAGATCAACTTCCACTTACTTTGCCTGATGCAACTGGTCTTGATCTAAAACCTAAAGGCCAATCACCACTTGCTGCTGCAACTGATTGGGTTAACGTTCCTTGCCCTAATTGCGGAACGGCTGCAATGCGCGATACCGACACCATGGATACATTCGTAGATTCATCTTGGTATTACTTACGTTACCCAAGCTCAACAAATCACAACGAACCATTTGGTCGTGCCGATGTCGATACTTGGTTGCCGGTTAATCAATACGTTGGCGGTGTAACTCATGCGATTTTGCACCTGCTCTACAGTCGCTTCTTCACCAAAGTTTTATTCGACATGGAAATGGTTTCATTTAACGAGCCATTTACTCGTCTACTAAACCAAGGAATGGTCCTGATGGATGGTTCTGCAATGTCAAAGTCCCGCGGAAATTTAGTGCGACTATCTGATGAACTGGCCAACCATGGCGTTGATGCAATTCGGTTATCAATGGTTTTTGCTGGCCCGCCTGAAGATGATGTTGACTGGGCTGATGTTTCGCCAGCTGGTTCGGTTAAATTCTTAACTCGCGCTTGGCGTTTATCTGGCGATGTAGCAAGTGCGCCAGGAGTTGATTTCAGTACTGGTGATATCTCACTTCGCAAAGCCACACATAAAGCACTTCACGACGCTGCCTTTGCGGTTGAATCTTTCCGCTTTAACGTAGCAATTGCCCGCGTAATGGAACTTGTTAATGCTACCCGTAAAGCAGTTGATAGTGGTTGTGGCCCAGCTGACCCAGCTGTTCGCGAAGCAGTCGAAGCCACCGCAATTATGTTGTCCTTAGTAGCGCCATATACCGCCGAGGAAATGTGGGAACGCTTAGGCCATCAGCCAGCCGTGGCGCTTGCCGGCTGGCCAGTTGTGGATGAAAAGTTGCTTGTGGCCGATGCAGTTGAAGCGGTAGTTCAAATTAACGGAAAGATAAAAGAGCGCCTTGAAGTTTCACCATCAATTTCTGATGCTGAACTCGAAGCGCAGGCACTTGCACATCCAACCATCGTTGCCGAGCTAGGCGCCGTAAAACCGCTTAAGGTAATTACGCGTGCGCCTAAACTCGTAAATATCGTTATCCCCAATTAATCCTTAATGAGCGATGCAGAAGTAACTCTCGGCCGAGAATGTCGGCATGAATGAATTCCAAAATCAGATTCAGCGCATAACCGACTGGTGGTACGAACTAAATTTCTCACCACTTCAAAAGCGCGGCTTACTAATACTGGGCGCGTTAATCATTGTCATCTCTGGGTTTTGGGTAACTACTGGGAAATCCGAAGCAGTTGTTGAAGCAGCTCCAATTCAAATTGAAGCGCCCCTCGTCACTGTTGATGTCGCAGGTGCTGTAACAAACCCTGGTGTTTATGCCTTACCTGGTGATTCAAGAGTTATTGACGCCATTAAAGCTGCTGGCAATTCACTTGCTGGTACAGACTTAAGTGATTTGAATTTAGCGCGCATCATTCGGGACGGCGAACAAATTTATGTTTCGCCAACTGAGAAAACAAAAATTCCGGTAGGGCGAAAATTCGCTACTAAAAAAGCAACTCCGACTGGTCCGCTAAATATCAATCGGGCAACAGCTAAACAATTTGAAGCACTCGATGGCGTTGGGCCGGTGCTAGCTAAGCGAATAGTCGCTTATCGATCGGCAAATGGCCCCTTTATTACTTTAGAAGATCTCGACAAAGTATCTGGAATTGGACCAGCTAAATTCGCACAGCTCAAAAACCAAATCACCGTTTAATTGATTACCGCGCCATCACGATTGGTGGCGCGATTTGGTTCGGCGCACTTGCTCAAAGCTATGTGGCTCCGTGGCGAATATCGCTCTTGATTATTAGCTTTGCTAGCCTGCTTCTGCTCGGTAGAAAGAGACGAGCAATTGTTGTAATTCTGGCGCTTTTGCTGGGCTCTGTGATTATGTCATTCCGCGCCCAAGCCTTGTCTAATAACGTATTGAGAGAATATTTAGGAAGTTCAGTTGAGATAACTGCACAACTAATCACTGACCCAAATCGCACGGCACCGAAAGTTTCTGGGCGAAATTACATCGCTAGTAGTTGGTCGTTTTTGGCCAGCGCAATCGAGTTAAAAAGTAGTGCAGGTGTTTATCGATTAAAGGTGCCAATCCGAGTTATCTCACCTGCCAAAAATCTAGCCGGGCTTTTGCCTGGACAGATTATTAGTGGTCAGGCAGTCCTAGTTAAAAGTAAAGAGGCACGAGTTGCCGTGCTTGCACTATTTAGGGGCGAGATAAAAATAAATTCGCCACCATCTCGTTGGGCGAGCGCGCTAGGTGCGATTCGAGTGGGGTTACGTAACTCAACTGGTGATGGCGATGCGGGTGCATTGATTCCAGGAATGGTACTGGGAGATACCTCAAAACAGAGTGTTGATTTCAAATTAGCCATGAAGCGATCAGGTTTGACGCACTTAGTTGCGGTAAGTGGTGCGAACTTCGCGATTGTGTCTGGTTTCGTTTTATGGCTAATGCAATTCATATTTCGAAAACGTAATTTACGAATTGGTGCAACTGCGCTCTCACTCATTTTCTTTATTGCGCTTGTACGACCTTCGCCATCGGTTTTACGGGCAGCCGCTATGGCCGCGGTTGTACTAGTTGCGATGAGTCATCGACGTGCAGCAGATTCCCTACCTGCCCTCGGTTTTGCGATAGCAGCAGTGGTAATTGTCGACCCTTGGCAAGCGCGTGATGCTGGCTTTGCCTTATCGGTATTGGCCACCGGTGGTTTGCTCTTGGTTGCCCCTAAGCTAATTTTGTTTTTAGCAAGGTTTATCCCGCGCAAGATTGCAGAAGCACTTGCTCCCCCGATAGCTGCGATGGTCTTTTGTGCTCCGGTGCTAGTAGCCCTATCTGGCTTTCTCTCGCCGATGAGTATTGTTGCCAATCTCTTGGCGGCGCCAGCAGTTGCTCCGATCACCGTTTTGGGCTTTATTGCAGCGCTGATTCATCCGATTTTGCCGGGTATGGCCGAAGTCTTGATTCTAATAATTAGAATTCCAGCGAGCTTTATTGGGTTAGTAGCAAGGTGGGCGGCAGGTTTTTCAGTAATCGAACTTGGAAAAGGAGCAAGTGGATTTCTGATAATTCTCGTCATCGGAATATGTATTTGGGTTTTCCGAACGATTTTCCGCAAACATCGCAAAGTTATCACTCTGTCATTAATTCTTGTGCTGGTTTTCGGAAATTGGTTCGCCAGATTTCCTGGTATTGATTGGCAAGTTGGAAATTGCGACATCGGCCAAGGTGATGCAATGGTAATTAATTTGGGAAATCATCGTGGTGTAGTAATCGATGTGGGGCCTGATCCGCAATTAATTAATCGTTGCTTGAAAGAATTTGGCATCAATGAAGTACCGGTTTTGATTCTCACGCATTTTCATGCTGATCATGTTGAAGGGCTACCTGGGCTACTAGCAGGCAGAAAACTTGGTGAAGTTTGGGTGAGCCCTCAGATTGATCCAGTCTTTGAAAGTTTCCGAGTACAACACTGGTTAAAAAAGATCCCGCAAGTTCCTGTGACTGCCGGCTTTGCAGCGCAAATTCAAAGTATTCGTGGGGAGATTTTATTTTCTGCAATCTGGCCAAAATTAGGTGCCAATGATTCGCCGAATAACTCCAGCATTGTTATGAAGATTAATTCTGGCGACTATTCTCTCTTGGCGGCAGGTGACATTGAGCCGATTGCACAAGCTCAACTTGTTCAAGAATTGAGTAGCGTCGATCTATATAAAGTGGCGCATCACGGCTCGCGATTTCAAGATTTAAACTTCATGCGAGCCCTTTCGCCACGAATATCGATAATTAGCGTGGGTAAAGGCAATAGTTACGGGCATCCGGCGCCCCAAACAATCGCTGCCTTGAGTAGGATCGGCAGCGTGGTTTATCGAACTGATCAAGATGGAGCGCTGGCAATTAATGCGCGCAAACATCGAGTTAAAGTTCGTAAAAGCCGTCGGATCTTTAAGTTTTGGCAACTTGGATAACAACTAGGGCTAGGCAATTTGAAATGAGAGAGCAAGTGAGCGATGAAAGATTTCTATTTGATTCTAGGTTCTGAAGCTGCCCTCGCCGATCGCGCCCTGGCTAAATTGCAAGCTGAACTAAAAAGTGAGAACGCCGAAATCACTTCTATCTATGCGGCCGATGCCATGGTTGGAGATATTGCTGATGCACTTGCTCCATCGCTTTTCTCCGAACGCCGGGCATTGATTATTCGCGATTTACAAGATCTGCCAGAAGATAGTAAAGAAGAAATCCTCCGCTACTTACCAGAGCCAGATGCTTCCACCACCGTAATCTTTCTACATAAAGGTGGCATCAAAGGCAAAGCGTTGCTTGATGCAATTAAGAAAGTAAAGCCTGAAATAATTTCTTGTGAGCCTTTAAAAAAAGAGGCCGAGAAACAAGAATTTGTTAAGAACCTATTTCTTGATGCTGGCCGCAAAGCATCGCCGGCAGCTATTGCTGCGCTGGTAAATGCAATCGGTGGCGATTTGCGCGAACTCTCTGCTGCTTGCAGTCAGATCATTGTCGATGCACCTGCCGGAACGATTGATGAGAAAGAAGTTGATAAGTACCACCAAGGTCGTGTTGAAACTACGGGCTTTGATGTCGCTGATGCAGCGCTGGAAGGAAATCTGCCTGTTGCACTTCTGCAATTGCGAAGTGCGATCGAAACAGGAACTGATCCAGTCATGGTTACTAGCGCGATTGCGTCAGCACTTCGATCCTTGGCCAAAGTCTCAGGCGCTAACCGAAATGCAAAATCTTTTGAGTTAGCTGGCCAACTTGGAATGGCACCTTGGCAGATCGATAAAGCACGTCGCCAATTAACTGGCTGGACCCCTCGCGGAATTGTCGCGGCCGTTCGGGCAATTGCCCTGGCTGATGCCCAAGTAAAGGGTGCGGCAAGCGATCCGATTTACGCTCTCGAGCATGCAATTTCCGAGATCGCAAGTGCTCGAGCTGCTCGATAAGGGCCATTTCACCGATTTGAGCCTAAAGGCGCCCCGCTGGTAGCCTTCGGGTTCATATTTAGCGTTCAACCAATTTAGTTCGGAGTAAACCTTAAGTGGCAAATATCAAGTCGCAGATCAAGCGGATCAAGACCAATGAGAAGGCGCGCCTACGCAACAAGTCAGTGCGTTCTTCAATCAAGACAGCTGTTCGTAAATACCGCGACGCTGTAGCCGCTGGCGATGCCGCAATCATCTCAACCGAACTTCGCTCAGCCTCAAAGGCGCTAGATGTTGCTGTTGCTAAAGGTGTTCTACACAAGAACACTGCCGCAAATAAGAAGTCTTCAATGGCCAAAGCTGCCGCAAAAGCCGGCGTTCGTTAATTCTCACCTAGTTACTTTTAAGGCTTAACGATGCCTGCAATTACACTTGCTAAGGCGCCACAACCAGCCGCAACTAGTCCGGCGCAGATTCGTAACTTCTGCATCATCGCACATATTGATCATGGCAAATCAACTCTTGCCGATCGCATGTTGGGAATTACTGAAGTTGTAGAGGCTCGTAACATGCGCGCACAATATTTAGATCGCATGGATATTGAACGCGAACGCGGAATCACCATCAAATCTCAAGCAGTTCGTTTGCCATGGCGCAGCGGAATCGATGGGCAGGAATACATCCTGAATATGATCGATACTCCCGGACACGTTGACTTCACTTATGAAGTTTCTCGATCGCTCGCTGCCTGCGAAGGTGCAATTCTGCTTGTTGACTGCGCACAAGGAATCGAAGCACAGACTTTAGCTAACTTGTACTTAGCGATGGAAAATAACCTAACCATTATTCCGGTGCTAAATAAGATTGATTTACCAAATGCTCAACCAGATAAATTCGCTAGAGAATTGGCAAACTTAATTGGTTGCCAACCAGAAGATTGTTTACGAGTCTCTGGAAAAACCGGCGATGGAGTTGCTGAACTTCTTGATCAGATCATTGCTCAGATTCCGGCGCCGCAAGGTGATGCCGATGCACCTGCACGCGCTTTGATCTTCGACTCGGTATACGACAGCTATCGCGGCGTAGTTACCTATGTTCGCGTCGTCGATGGTCACCTCTCGCCGCGCGATCAAATTCAAATGTTCTCAACCGGCGTACGTCACGAGATGCTTGAGGTTGGCGTGATCTCGCCAGAACCTATGCCTAGCAAGGGTCTTGGCGTCGGTGAAGTAGGTTATTTAATTACTGGCGTAAAAGATGTTCGTCAATCACGTGTGGGCGATACAGTAACTACTTATAACAATCCAACTAAGACCGCGCTATCTGGATATAAAGATCCAAAGCCAATGGTTTTCTCTGGCCTTTTTCCACTAGATGGCGCAGATTTTCCAGTACTTCGTGAAGCACTAGATAAGTTGCAGCTAAATGACGCTGCTTTGGTTTACGAACCAGAGAGTTCTGCCGCCCTTGGCTTCGGATTCCGTTGCGGCTTCCTTGGTCTACTTCACATGGAAATTGTGCGCGAGCGACTTGAGCGTGAATCAAAGTTAAATCTAATTTCAACTGCGCCTAACGTGGTTTACAACGTAGTTATGGAAGATGGCAAAGAATTCAAAGTTACCAATCCTTCCGAATTCCCAAATGGCAAAGTGGCAGCTGTTTACGAGCCAATTGTTAAGTCAACTATTTTGGCGCCATCTGAATATATTGGCGTGATTATGGAACTCTGCCAAGATCGCCGCGGAGTGCTTCTGGGTATGGATTACATCTCGGAAGAACGCGTTGAAATTCGTTATACCTTGCCACTTGCTGAAATTGTTTTCGACTTCTTTGATCAATTGAAATCTCGCACCAAGGGTTACGCATCGCTTGACTACGAAGAGAAGGGTGATGAAGAAGGAAACCTAGTTAAAGTAGATATTTTGTTACAAGGCGAAGCCGTTGATGCCTTCAGTGCAATCGTTCACCGCGATAAGGCATATGCCTACGGCGTGATGATGACCGGTAAGTTGCGCGAACTTATTCCACGCCAACAATTCGAAGTACCGATTCAGGCTGCGATTGGTTCTCGTATTATTGCTCGTGAATCTATCCGTGCAATGCGCAAAGACGTTTTGGCTAAATGTTACGGCGGAGATATTTCGCGTAAACGTAAATTGCTAGAGAAGCAAAAAGAGGGCAAGAAACGCATGAAGATGGTTGGCCGCGTCGAGGTTCCACAAGAAGCCTTCGTCGCAGCCCTTGCAACTGATGCCGATATTGAGAAGATCAAGGCCGCGCGTAAAGCTGGAAATTAAATGAGCGAACTTTCGTTTTACGTTCATATCCCATATTGCGTAAAGCGCTGTGGCTATTGTGACTTCAACACTTATACGCCATCTGAGCTTCAAGATGGTGCCACGCTTGAAATCGTCTCGAACGACTATATCGACGCGGTATTGCGTGAGTTAGAAAGTGCTCCAACTGCGCCTGTTCCGACCATCTTCTTTGGCGGCGGAACCCCATCACTCATGCCGCCGGCAGATCTAGGTCGAGTAATTTCCGGAATTCGCAATCGTTTCGATTTAGCTCAAGATGCCGAAATCACCTTAGAGGCGAACCCAGATTCAGTTACTGCAGAAAAGTTAGCCGAGTATCTCGCAGTTGGCTTCAATCGCATCTCCTTCGGAATGCAATCTGCCATACCACATGTATTAGCAGCTCTTGATCGCACACATAACCCGGAAAATGTTGCAAAAGCTGTGAGCATGGCTCGATCTGCTGGGTTTGAATCAATTAGCGTTGACTTAATTTATGGAACACCTGGTGAATCACTTGATGATTGGCACGAGACAGTTGAATCCGCACTCGCCTTAGATATTGACCATATAAGCGCATACGCTTTAATTGTTGAGACGGGCACAAAACTTGCGGCCCAAATTAAGCGTGGTGACTTAACAATGCCTGATGATGATTTGATGGCTGATATGTATCTATTGATTGATCAACTCTGCGAGAGATCTGGTTTGAGTTGGTATGAACTTAGCAATTGGTCCAAACCTGGCAAAGAGTGTCTGCATAACATTGCTTATTGGAAGAGTGCGAATTGGTGGGGTTTGGGGCCAGGAGCACATTCACATTTAAATGGCGAACGTTGGTGGAATGTTAAACATCCAACTGCTTACAAAACAAAGTTATTTGCTGGTGAATCACCAGTGCAGGATCGCGAAACGATGAATGCCTCACAATTGCGCGATGAAGAAATAATGCTTGCTATCCGTATGCGCGAAGGATTGAGTTTTGATTCGCTGCAACCTTATGAACTAGAACGCCTAGCTAGTTATCGCGAAGAGGGGTACTTAGATATCTCAGGCGATCGAATTAAATTAACGCCAGCGGGTCGATTGATCGCAGATCGAATCGTGCGCGAAATCGTTATGTAGTACCTTTTACCCACTATGGAAACCACAAAGATCGTCCTACTTTCATTCTTAGCCCTGATTTTCCTTATATCTGGCCTCTCAAAAGCCAGCGGCAATGAAAAAGGCCTAAGCGGAACTCGCGATGTAAATGTGCCTGATTGGCTAGCTCGGGTAACTGGCGTATTTGAGTCAGCCGGAGCACTTGGGCTAGTACTTGCACTGAAGTGGTCAGCATTTGCATATCCAGCACTCATTTCACTCTGGTGCATTATGGCCGGTGCAATTTTCTTCCATTTCCGAGCCGATAAGTCGAAGACCGCTTTCCCAGCATTCTTCTTGCTGACTCTGATTTCAATTACGCTCGCAATTAACTAATTAGAAATTTATAGTCATGTCTAACCGCCGACTCGAAATTTTGCGAGCAATTGTTGACGAATATGTCGCAACACAAGAGCCAGTTGGTTCAAAGGCAATCGCAGACAAACATGCACTTGGCGTCTCGCCGGCAACAATTCGCAATGAGATGGCAATTCTTGAAGAAGAAGGATTAATCGCGCAACCTCACACCAGCGCTGGTCGCATCCCAACTGATACTGGTTATCGTTTGTTCGTCGATCGCTTGGAAACTGTAAAGCCGCTTTCATCTGCTGAGCGTCGCGCAATTGAAACATTTCTTGAGGGTGCGCTCGATCTAGATGATGTCGTTATGCGCACAGTTCGCTTGCTTGCTGATGTAACTAAGCAAGTTGCTGTTGTTCAGTATCCATCAATGATTAAGTCAAAGGTGCGTCACGTTGAGCTAGTGTCGCTTACAACTTCACGATTGATGATGATCTTGATCACCGATTCGGGTCGCGTTGAGCAACGAGTGATCGAACTTCATAATGAAGTAAACGATTTTTTCCTGGCTGGTTTACGAAATCAAATTAATAACGCTCTTGCCGGATATCGCTTACCTGAAGTCGCTGATCGCATCACAGGCATTATGGATCTTTATTCTGCGAATGATCGCAAAGATGTGGCGTTACTAATTTCAGCGCTCTTAGAAATGTCTATGGAGCGACCTGAAGAGAAGATCGTCTTGGCCGGAACTGCGAATTTGGCTCGCTTTAGTGAAGATTTCTCTACCCAAATCCATCCTGTTCTCGAAGCCCTTGAAGAGCAAGTTGTTCTGCTCCGGCTTTTGGGTGATGCCAATGAGAGCGTAAAGGTGCGCATTGGGCACGAGCAACAGGTGGCTAATTTGCAGCAGACCAGTTTGGTGACAGTTGGTTACGGCATAGATAATTCTCAGCAAGGCTCAATTAATGCATTAGGAGCGCTCGGAATTCTGGGGCCAACTCGGATGGATTACGCGAGCTCCATGGCAACAGTCGGCGCAGTGGCCAGATACATCAGTCGATATTTAACAGAGGGTGCATAAGTGACAGATCATTACGAAGCACTCGGTGTCTCGCGCGATGCAACTGGCGATGAAATAAAAAAGGCATATCGCAAATTGGCTCGCGAACTTCACCCAGATGTAAATCCAGACCCGGCAATTCAAGAGCGCTTTAAGGCAGTAACTGCTGCTTATGACACTTTGAGTGATCCGCAAAAACGCCAGCAATATGACATGGGCGGAAGCAATCTAGGCGGCTTCGGAGGATTTGGTGGCGCAAGTGGGTTTAGCGACATCATGGATGCCTTCTTTGGTGGCGGTACTTCAAATCGCGGTCCGCGTCCGCGAATGCGGGCAGGGCAAGATGCGCTGATTCGAATTGAAGTTGATTTAAATGAAGCTTGCTTTGGCACCGAACGATCAATCACGTTAGAGAGCGCTGTAGTTTGCCCCAAGTGCACCGGCAGCGGATGCGCTGATAATTCAACTCCCCAAACTTGTCCAATCTGTAAAGGTCGCGGTGAAACTCAACAAGTAACTCGTTCATTCATCGGCCAAGTTATGACATCGCGTCCTTGTAATAATTGCGGGGGATATGGTTCTACGATTCCTAACCCTTGCCGAGAATGTTCCGGTGATGGCCGAGTTCGCGCACGTCAAACAATTGAAGTTAAAGTTCCAGCAGGCGTTGAAACTGGTAATCGCATTCAAATGTCTGGTCGTGGTGAAGTTGGTGCAGGTGGTGGTCCGGCTGGTGATTTATACGTAGAAATCGTGGAATCTCCGCATGAAACCTTGATGCGCGATGGTGATACCTTGCATTTAGCCCTTACAGTTTCAATGGTCGCAGCAACTCTAGGTACCAAAGTGCAGATCGAAACTTTAGATGGCCCGACCGAAGTAGAAGTTAAACCCGGAACTCAAAGTGGGGCAACCATTACGGTCAAGGGCAAAGGTATGACTCACTTGCGTCGCGGTACTCGTGGGGATTTGATCGTTCATGTCGAAGTGAAGACGCCAACTAAATTAAATAAGGCAGAAGAAGAGTTGATGCGCAAATTTGCTGAATTACGTGGCGAGAAAGCCGGCGAGGTCGAGATTAAAGATCACGATCAGAGCTTCTTCGATAAGTTGCGCGATGCCTTTGGTCGCTAAATGTTGACTCTCTTTTTTGTTCCAGATCTTCCAAATCAAGTAGGCGCCAAGTATTCTTTTAACTCTGAAGATGCAAACCATGCAATTAAAGTTTTGCGCATCGAAGTCGGCGAAGTCTTTCGGGTTTCTGATGGCGCCGGCGCTTGGGCTAATGTTCAGGTTGAGGAAGTAACCAAGCGATCCTTAGAAGTAAGAGTTCTAGAAGTTGGTAAACAAGCACCGTTGGAAATTAAATTTACCGTCGTACAGGCGTTACCAAAAAGCGATCGTGCCAAAGAGGCAATTGAACTTTTAACCGAGGCCGGCGCCGATGTAATTGTGCCCTGGCTAGCAAATCGCTCTATTAGCCGCACCGAAATAATAAGCAAGTTTGTAACAACAGTTCGCGAAGCTAGCAAGCAATCGCGACGACTTTTTATCCCAGAGATACGTGAAACGGTTAAAGAGAAAGGTGTGATTGAGCTAATCAAGAACGCCGATTTAGCTCTGGTTTTCCATGAAAGTGCCGAAATTAAGTTGAGTGAAATTATTTCGCCTGCAACTAAAGCGAAGAACGTGGTAATTATTATCGGTCCCGAAGGCGGTATTACCGATCAAGAGTTAGCTTCATTCGCCCAGGCCGGTGCACATGTTGCTGGGTTGGGGCGGCCTATTTTGCGCTCAGCCCATGCTGGTTTAGCTGCGCTAAGTGCTGTTAACGCATTGCTGAAAGTCTTCTAAACTAATTAACTATGAACTGCCTATTCTGCAAAATTATTGCTGGTGAAATTTCAGCTGATCTGAAGTTCCAAGATGAGCAAGTAATTGCTTTCGCAGATATCAATCCGCAAGCACCGGTTCACGTTTTAGTGGTACCTAAAATGCATGTTGAGAACGCTGCCGAACTGGCGGCCAAATCACCAACTGCTTTAAGCGCAGTATTTGCAGCTGCAGATACTTTGGCGAAAGGCGAGGGCTTAACCGGTTACCGCACTGTCTTTAATACTGGTGCTGACGCTGGACAAAGCGTATTTCACGCTCACCTACATCTATTAGGTGGCCGTGGAATGGCATGGCCGCCCGGTTAAAGATAGCCTTATGCCACACATGGAGAGAACCCTAATTACGATTCCGCCGGCAATTCCTATGGTTGCGTTGGTTGGTGCCAACGATTCGAATATGTTGGCAATTGAAGCCGCTTTTCCCTCAGTAAATATCACGGTTCGCGGAAATGAAATCACTTTACGTGGCCCGCATATTGATTGCCAGCAACTTGAAAAATTATTTTACGAGTTAATGGTGGTGATTCGTTCTGGTCAAGTAGTAAATGTCGATTCAGTTATTCGCTCTATTGGAATGCTGGCTCAGACTCCGCAAGATAATCCAGGTGAAGTCCTCTCGCTAAACATTGTTTCTAATCGCGGTCGCACAATTAGACCAAAGACCGCTAATCAAAAGCGCTATGTCGATGCAATTGATGAGAACACAATTACCTTTGGAATCGGACCTGCTGGTACTGGTAAGACTTATTTAGCGATGGCTAAAGCGATTGCAGCTCTGCAATCTAAGATGATAAATAGAATTATTTTGACTCGTCCTGCTGTTGAAGCTGGCGAACATTTAGGTTTCTTGCCTGGCACACTTTCCGAGAAAATCGATCCATATTTGCGACCACTATTTGATGCGCTTCACGACATGATTGATATCGATTCGATTCCACGTTTGATGCAATCTGGCGTAATCGAGGTCGCCCCACTGGCTTATATGCGCGGGCGTACGTTAAATGATGCTTTTATAATTCTCGATGAAGCCCAAAACACCACGCCTGAACAGATGAAGATGTTCCTAACTCGCTTGGGCTTTGGCTCAAAGATGGTCGTGACTGGCGATGTCACCCAGATCGACTTACCTAATGGCGCTAAATCAGGGTTGGCAATCATTCGGAATATCTTGTCCGAGATTGACGATATTTCTTTCCAAGAATTAACCGCTGAAGATGTGGTTCGCCACCGCCTAATTGGCGACATCGTTAAGGCCTACGATCGATTTGATGAAGCGCGCAAAACCCCGCGTTCGATTCGCACGCCATGACCATCGAAATAAATAATAAGTCGGGCGCACTCGCCCCAGGAGATCAAATTAAATCACTGCTTGCATTCGCTATGGCTAAATTAGATCTGCACCCCGATTGCGATTTAAATGTAACTTTCGTGGATGATGCCGAAATGACTGAACTTCATATCAAATGGATGGATGAGCCAGGTTCCACCGATGTGCTCTCTTTCCCCATGGATCTTCCAGAATCTGCTGATGATGTGGTTACGTTAGGGGATATTGTTATTTCACCAGACTTTGCAACGGCTCAAGCCAACCAAGCCCGTCACTCACCAGAACATGAAATGTTTATCTTGGCCACCCATGGCTTACTTCATATATTGGGATATGACCACGCCGAACCAGCCGAAGAAAAAATAATGTTTGCCCTGCAAGAATCTCTAGTAAAGCAATGGAGCCAAGAAAGTAAATGAACCCCCTCCCCATAATTCCGATAGTTTTACTGCTTACTTTTGCTGGCTTCCTAGCCGGAACTGAATCAGCCCTATCATCAATTTCCCGTGTAGTTATCGAAAAACTTGAGCGCAAGCGTGGCGGAGAAATTTTAAAGAAAGTTTTCTTTGACCAAGCCCGATATTTGAATGTGGTGCTATTGGTTAGAAAAACTTGCGAGCTCACCGCTACAGTTTTATTGGCAGTGATCTTGTTGCGCGAGTATTCATCTGCGCAAGCAATGGCGTTAACCGTTGCGATCATGGTCGTTGTTTCGTATGTAATGGTCGGAGTTGGACCACGCACGCTCGGAAAGCAAAGGCCTAATAATTGGGCTCTGGCTGGCGCAACAGTTGCTTATTTCTTAGCCTTTATTCTGGCGCCGTTAACTAAGTTACTAATTGCAATTGGTAACGCTATTACACCCGGAAAAGGTTTTAGAGCTGGACCATTTACTAATGAAGCCGAATTACGCGACTTAGTAGATCAAGCACACGAACGTGGTCTGGTTGAGTCTGATGAGCACGAAATGATTCACTCAGTATTTGAACTTGGTGACACTTTAGTGCGTGAACTTATGGTTCCTCGCACAGATATGGTTTGGGTGGAAAAAGATAAAACGTTGCGGCAAGGGCTCTCATTAGCACTTCGTTCTGGCTTCTCTCGTATTCCCGTCGTTGGCGAAAATATCGACAACATCATCGGTATCACTTATGTGAAAGATTTAGCTCGACGCGCTCTTGATCATCATGAAGCTGAGACAACTGAACGAGTTGAGCAACATATACGTCCGGCAACTTTTGTTCCTGAGATAAAGATTGCTGCCGAGCTCTTAAAAGAGATGCAGCGCGATCAGATCCACTTGGCAATTGTGGTTGATGAATATGGTGGAACTGCCGGAATTATTACGATAGAAGACATTCTCGAAGAAATCGTGGGCGAGATTGCCGATGAATACGATGATGGCGTTGAATCGTTTATCTGGCTGAGTGAAGAAAAAAATAAAGCCCGGGCAAAAGCAACTCTACATATTGAAGATCTGGCCGAAGAATTAGAGGTTGAAATCGAAGCCGAAGATTTCGAGGATGTCGACACTATTGGTGGCTTAATGGCGCAAAAGTTGGGTCGCGTTCCTATTGCTGGAAGCACATTTGCCCTAGGTGGATGGTCAATTACCTCAGAACGACCAATCGGAAGACGTCGTAGAATTAGCAGCGTACTAATTGAAAAGATTGTGGAACCAGTTTCAAATGTTGAGTAATCCAGAAGATGTAAAGTTAGTTACGTTGGCTCAAGCAACTTTAAAACGAAGTGGGGCAAATCAAGCAGCTGCTCTTCGTGATTCCACGGGTCGCACCTATGTTGCAGTTCCAGTCTCTTCACCCTCACTTTCACTCGATGCAATTGAGGCAGTATTTACAGTTGCAATGGCATCGCAAATTTCTGGAATCGAAGCAGTGGTCTTCACCGGAGAGCGCAGTGCGAAAACTGCAGTTATTACTGAGTTTGCGCCATCAGCTGCGATCTTCTTTGCAAATGATGGGGCATCGACCGATAAGATTGCCTAATGCGCATTGTTCGATTTACTCCTGGCCCCGATGCTGGTTTAGGTACCGACCCGCTATTTGGGTTGCTCGAAGATGACAACACAGTCAGCGTGATTTCTGGCGATCCGATCTATCACGGAGTAACCAAGACTGGCGCGACAACCGAACTAAGCAAAGTGCGCTTGTTGGCACCTGTAATTCCACGAAGCAAAGTTGTTTGTATTGGAAAGAACTACGCCGATCACGCGGCTGAAATGGGCGGGGTAGTACCTGAAGAACCGATCATTTTTATTAAGCCAAACACTTCAGTAATTGGCCCAAATGACACCATTGTTTGGCCAAGCATGGCTGGCCAAGTTGATCACGAAGCTGAACTCGCGATCGTAATCGGCCGAATTTGTAAGGATGTTCCGAAAGAGCGAGTTAGTGATGTCATTTTTGGTTACACAATCGCAAACGATGTAACTGCTCGTGATTTACAGAAGAAAGATGGCCAATGGTCTCGCGCTAAAGGCTTCGATACTTTCTGCCCACTTGGCCCTTGGATTGATACCGACTTTATTCCTGGCACTCAGCGCATCACAGCAACTCTCAATGGTGAAGTAAAGCAAGATGGCAAGTTAAGTCAGATGATCTTCGATGTACCTACAATCGTAGAATTTGCCTCTCAAGTAATGACATTGCTTCCGGGCGATGTAATCATTACCGGAACTCCAGCTGGCATTGGTCCAATGCCAGAACGATCAACTATTTCCGTTGCTATTGATGGTTTAGGTGAATTAACAAATAAGGTGAGTGCTCGTGGGTAAAGAAGTTCGCGTACGCTTTGCACCTTCACCAACTGGTGATTTACACGTTGGAAATATTCGCACTGCGCTCTTTGACTGGGCTTATGCTCGTCACACCGGCGGCACCTTTATATTCCGCATCGAAGATACCGATACCACTCGAGTAACTAATGAATATATTCAAGCGGCCATCGACACTTTGAAGTGGCTCGGCTTAAATTGGGATGAAGGTCCTGAAGTTGGTGGCCCGAATGGTCCCTACTTACAATCACAACGATTAGATATTTATGCGCAGTGGGCACAAAAGTTCCTTGATCAAAAAGATGCTTATTACTGCTATTGCAAGCCAGATGAATTAGAGGCTCGTCGCGAAGCACAACGAGCAGCAAATGTGGCACCTGGTTATGACGGAAAATGTCGCGACTTAACTGATGCACAGATTGCGGCCTATAAAGCCGAGGGTCGCGAAGCAGTTGTTCGCATGCGTATGCCAGATGGCAGTACGACATTTACTGATGAAATTCGCGGCGAAGTAACCTTCGATCATAAGTTTGTCCCTGATTTTGTGCTTGTTCGAGCTGATGGCTCACCGCTATATACCTTGGCTGTTGCAGTCGATGACATCATGATGAAAGTTACCCATGTGCTTCGCGGGGAAGATCTTCTCTCATCTACGCCACGACAAATTCGGGTTTATCAAGCAATGGGTGTTAAGCCAGAGGATTACCCAACATTTGCGCACTTGCCATTCGTGATGGGGCAAGACAATGCCAAACTTTCCAAGCGAAATGGCGAAGTATCAATCGCTTGGTATCGTGAACACGGATTTTTGCCCGAGGCTATCTGTAATTATTTAGCGCTACTTGGTTGGTCGCCAGGGGATGATCGCGAAAATGTCACAATGAAAGAATTAACTGAACTCTTTACCGTCGATAAAGTGCACTCATCGCCAGCTCGTTTTGATATGAAAAAGTTGGAAGCGATTAATGGTGACAAGATTCGCGCTCTTACCGCCGAAGAATTTTTTAAATGGTCATTGCCATTCCTAACAAATGCTGGGATTATCTCTGGAACTGATGCGGAAATTGCGGTTGTTAAGGCAGCCCTTCCAATTATTCAAGAGCGCATAGTTACGCTGGCTGAAGTCCCTGCCATGTTGAACTTCTTGTTTGTTAAGGATTTCGCTATCGCCGAAGATTGCATCAGTAAAGTTAACGATGAATCAGCAAAAGCTGTATTGGCGCGCAGTGACAGTGAATTATCAAAGTTAACAACTTGGACACATGATTCGATCGAAGCAGCTTTGAGATCTTCCCTAATTGAAGATATGGGGCTAAAGCCTAGAATTGCTTTCGGGGCAGTTCGTATTGCAACGACTGGCAGCAATATTTCACCGCCACTTTTCGAATCCATGCAACTACTTGGCCAAGAAGTAAGTTTGCAGCGCATCAAGTTAGCGCTCGCTCTTTAATTCGGTAGCCAGTTTCACTAACTGGAACTGGTTTGGGTCGAAAAAACTCAAGTGTTATAGTTCCAGCATGACGCAGATTTCTGCAGGTGAAAAGTTTCGTAACGCCCTTGCCCAAGAAAAGCCACTTCAAATTGTGGGCACAATCAATGCGAACCATGCCCTACTTGCAAAACGGTCCGGCTACAACGCCATTTACTTATCTGGCGGTGGGGTAGCAGCTGGCTCTTTAGGCGTGCCGGATCTGGGCATCAGTAATCTCGATGATGTATTAGTAGATGTCCGCCGCATTACCGATGTTTGCGATCTTCCTCTCTTAGTAGATGCCGATACCGGTTTCGGAGCATCTGCTTTTAATATTGGTCGCACTGTTAAGTCGCTAATTAAAGCAGGCGCAGCGGCGATGCATATTGAAGACCAAGTTGCTGCAAAGCGATGTGGCCACCGCCCAAATAAAGAAGTTGTTTCAAAGGGCGAAATGGTTGATCGAATTAAAGCTGCAGTCGATGCTCGTGGTGAAGACAAATTTGTAATCATGGCTCGCACTGATGCAATCGCGGTTGAAGGTATCGAATCAGCCATCGATCGTTCACTTTCCTACATTCAGGCTGGGGCTGATTACATCTTCCCTGAAGCAATTCGTACGCTAGAAGATTTTAAGAAGTTTAGAGCCGCTGTAAATGTGCCAATCCTGGCAAATATAACTGAGTTCGGAATGACCCCACTATTTACTCGAGACGAACTTGCCAGTGCAGATGTCGCGATGATTCTTTATCCACTTTCGGCATTCCGAGCCATGAACAAGGCAGCCGAGAATGTCTACAACGCGATTCGCAGTGAAGGCACTCAAGCCCATGTAATTGAAACCATGCAGACTCGCGAGGAACTTTACGATCGCATTGATTATCACCGTTACGAGCAAGCTCTAGATAAGTTTCTAAAGGAGCAGGAATAAATGGTTGAGTTCAAGCCAAAAAAATCAGTTGCGCTCTCTGGCGTAACTGCGGGCAATACCGCTCTTTGTTCAGTTGGTAAGAGCGGTAATGATCTGCACTACCGCGGCTACGACATTTTGGATTTAGCGAAGTACTGCGAATTCGAAGAAGTTTCTTATTTATTAATCCACGAAAAGTTGCCGAATACTGCCGAGTTAACTGCTTACAAAGCGAAGTTAAAGAAACTGCGCGGTTTACCTGAAGCGCTTAAACGGGTACTCGAGCAGATTCCAGCAACTGCCCACCCAATGGATGTAGTTCGCACTGGTGTTTCAGCACTTGGCACCATGGAACCAGAAGTTGAATCCCATGAGATAGGCGCTGCACGAGAATTAGCTGACCGGTTAATTGCATGCCTGCCATCAATCTTGGTTTATTGGTACCACTTCAGTAATAACGGCAAGAAGATTGAAGTTGAAACAGCCGATGATTCAGTAGCGGCACATTTCCTACATATGCTGCATGGCGAAGTTCCTAATGCGCAATGGGAAAAGTCGATGCAAATCTCGCTTATTCTTTATGCAGAGCATGAGTTCAACGCCTCTACATTTGCTGCGCGTGTTATCGCAGGTACTGGCTCAGATATGTATTCAGCAATTACTGGTGCAATTGGTGCTCTTCGCGGTCCTAAGCATGGCGGCGCAAACGAAGCGGCTTTAGAAATTCAAGAGCGCTACTCAAACGTCGATGAAGCCGAGGCAGATATTCGTACTCGCGTTGCCAATAAGGAAGTTGTCATTGGTTTCGGTCACCCGGTATACACAATCTCAGATCCACGCAACGTAGTCATTAAGAATGTGGCACTCGAACTATCGCAAGCACAGGGCGATCTGACTCTTTATAACGTAGCCGAACGCATTGAATCTGTAATGTGGGATGTCAAGAATATGTTCCCAAATCTTGATTGGTTCTCAGCGGTTTCGTATAACAAGATGAATATCCCGACTTCGTTCTTTACGCCAATCTTCATCATTTCTCGCATTACTGGCTGGGCAGCGCACATTATCGAACAACGCATCGATAACAAGATTATTCGCCCAAGTGCTAACTACACAGGGCCAGAAGATTTAACCTTTGTCCCACTAGATAAGCGCTCTTAATTCTTAGCTCAAACGAAACTAACTGAAAAGGAAATTACTTGTCATCACACATCGCACGCCCAGTTCAAGAGTTCGATAAAGAGATCGTCGATATCGTTGATTACGCACTTAATTTTCAAGTCACTTCAGATGTTGCCTATGAGACTGCCTACAACTGTTTACTCGATACCATCGGTTGCGGCTTAGAAGCTTTGGAATACGAAGCTTGTCGCAAACTGCTCGGACCACTTGTCGCACAAGGCCAAATCGAAACTGGTGTTCGCGTTCCTGGCACTGGTTACAAGTTAGATCCAGTGCAAGGTGCCTTCAATATTGGCGCCATGATTCGTTGGTTAGATTTCAATGACACTTGGTTGGCTGCTGAATGGGGTCATCCTTCAGATAACTTAGGCGCGATTCTGGCTACCGCTGATTGGATTTCTCGTAACCCCGAATACGCAACTGGCAAGAAATTAGTTGTAAAAGATATTTTGACTGCGATGATCAAAGCTCATGAAATTCAGGGCTGTATTGCGCTAGAAAACTCTTTTAATAAGGTGGGTCTTGATCACGTTGTTCTAGTTAAAGTTGCTTCAACTGCAGTTGTTTCGCAGATGTTTGGGTTAACTCGCGAACAGACCCTAAATGCAGTTTCACTTGCTTGGGTTGATGGCCAAGCTCTACGCACCTATCGCCATTTCCCAAATGCTGGTTCTCGTAAATCTTGGGCGGCCGGCGATGCGACTTCTCGTGCAGTTCGGTTAGCGCTAATCGCTAAGACTGGTGAAATGGGATATCCATCAGTGCTGACCGCCAAAGTTTGGGGATTCTACGATTCTTTATTCAAAGGAAACCATTTCAAGTTCCAACGTCCTTACGGAACCTATGTAATGGAGAATGTCTTATTTAAAATCTCTTTCCCAGCGGAGTTCCATAGTCAAACTGCGGTAGAAGCAGCAATGACGCTTCATGGCCAGATGGCTGCAGCCGGTAAATCTTCTGACGATATTAAGTCGGTAACTATTCGTACCCACGAAGCATGTATTCGAATCATCGACAAGAAAGGTCCGCTAAATAACCCAGCAGACCGTGACCACTGCATTCAGTACATGGTTGCCGTACCACTGATTTTTGGTCGTTTAACTGCTCGCGATTATGAGGAAGATATCGCTGCAGACCCACGTATCGATGCACTTCGCGAAAAGATAATTTGCGTTGAAGATACTTCTTACACAGCTGACTATCACGATCCGGAGAAGCGTTCGATCGCAAATGCACTAACTATTGAATTTAACGATGGCAGCAAACTCGATGAAATTGCGGTTGAATATCCAATTGGTCACGCGCGTCGTCGCACCGAAGGTATTCCGCTACTTATTGAAAAGTTCCGTACCAACTTGGCGCGCATTTATTCGGCAGATCAGCAGAAGCAGATCCTGGATGCCACACTTGATCGCGCAAAGCTTGAGCAGATGTCGGTAACAGATTTCACTGATCTGCTCGCTAAGCCTTAAAAATAAGGGAAAACTGGCGATATAAGTGCGGTAATTCCTAAGGTATTCTTAGCCCTCGTTGGCCATGCCGGCCAGCGCATTTAGGCGTAAGCCTCAATGGGGTATGGGGTAATTGGCAGCCCTGCTGATTCTGGTTCAGTAAGTCTAGGTTCGAGTCCTGGTACCCCAGCGCAATACCAGTAGTACGAAGTTGAAAGCCGAGCGGCAATCAACTTTGAAGATGTTAGGAATGATAGAAAATGAAAGCCAAAGGCGATCATTTTTGAAAGGTAGAAAATGAAAGCCAAAGGCGATCATTTTTGAAAGGTAGAAAATGAAAGCCAAAGGCGATCATTTTTGAAAGGTAGAAAATGAAAGCCAAAGGCGATCATTTTTGAAAGGTAGAAAATGAAAGCCA
>Ga0214923_10001199_pt1 | contig 37435 bp, 35 predicted proteins | sample LL1510_MetaG_FD_177993 | JGI IMG/M metagenome (GOLD analysis project Ga0214923, IMG submission 177993) | Freshwater microbial communities from Lake Lanier, Atlanta, Georgia, United States - LL-1510 | ecosystem: Environmental > Aquatic > Freshwater > Lake | place: USA: Georgia | collected...
TCCTCTTTCGGGTGTTCCTCATCATTCAAGGCATCCGATCGAAACCATTCAGTGATCATAGAGTGAGCACTCTTAAAGAAATGATCTCCATACACTGTACGACATAAAGGACATGAACCATGAATCACATTCACCATATGCATACAACTATAACATAAGAAGTGAGAACATCCAATATTTCGTACCATGAATTGATTATTGGATTCATCTTGACATACTGCACAGATCTCACTTGGGATATATGTAGGATGTTGACATGTAATGGTTAAATCACTAAACTCTGGTAAAGCCCAATAATATCCTTGATTTCTTCGATTATTATTCAATGTATATAAATGGGATAATAAGTTAACCTTGTCTATGGTTTGATCACTTTCCATACATAATAATAATACAAAGAGATCATATAATGCATCATAATTTTGAGGATCTTGATGTAATAGACGATGTAAAACAGATTTAATTAAACGCCATGGATATTCTTCATTAAATCGAATGTAATGATGTGAAGCTGTAAGTTGATGATAATGAGGCAAAGCCACCCTAGAAAAACCCATATAAAAACATAGAACATCATAAACTTGTTCATTCATCTTGGTTTCAGAAGAAGTTCCTTCAAATAGGTGGTGTAACTTGAATAATCTCCACCATTTTTCATGTTGAGAAGCAAAGTCCAACTCTGATTCAATGATCCATACACATGATACATTGGGTATCTCATCTATGACATCACATTCATCATAGACTACATTATACCATTGACGACTATTAATATCCTTCTTTACCAAATCCCATAAATCTACATTCAGAATGACTCGAGGAGAATACAACTTACTAAATGAAATATCCTCTGGACACCATACCATTTGAATATGATTTTCATATAATTTAGAAATGTTGTATGCTGTAATATAATTGGATCGATTCATCAATATCAATGTAGATCCGGCAGTTTGTACTTGCATCAACATATTCACTACCCCTTGAGTCTTATGACTATTTCTAGTTCCAGATATAATACCCCCCTTGACTCGATACTTCTTTTGTATCTTTTCACCACATAACTCCTTCTGAAATGGACAAATAAACTCTTTATCACACTTATGTATGAACCCTAAAGCTCTATCGATAAAGATTCGTTGATGACACGACATAAACTGATCCAAACTATTTTGAGTCACTCCAGAATACATCAATGTCCCTTTCGCATAGCGAGGAATTGAACAAGGCTTTTCTAATAATGTATACAATTCCTCTACAGAAACTAAATAAGGTGGTAAAGAATACTCTTCCAATAACAAATCAGTCACACGAGAACGACTATGATAATGTTTTCCTCTCGCATACTGCGACCAAGGGAATGATATATGTTGAATCCAATTATGAAATAGTTCTTCCTTGGTTGAATGATACTCTATTCGATAACGATTTGTAATTTCACAACATACCAAACGGATACATTCAGATAACACTGTGGGTCTACTTGTCTGCCATGGAGTTATATATAAACAAAGCATTAAACTCTTTCTTTTCTTTTCTTCCTATTTCATGCCACTGGAACATTGTGGTTGTTATTAGGTGGAGGTAGATTCATCAATGGTGCAGGAAACATGTATAGAATAGCAAATACAATAGCCAATACAAAAGCAAATGCTAACAGAATCCATGCCCAAAATGGTTGAGCAGGTAAAGGTGAATCTAAACGATCATCACTCAAGGAAGATTCCACTTTTGTCACTTCCACTGTTTGCAATGCTTCCACCACGGGTGTACTATTAACAGTATCATTGTAATATTGATTGATAATGGAAAGCTGACCTTTACTACTAAAATATTCTCCATTACATTGTACCATATTATTGCCCACACTTGGTAATACTACATTCACTGAATCTCCCAAACTCGAGATAATCTGACGGCATAACATGGTATTACACGGCATCTTCTTCATATCCAAAGTCTTGTAGGCATTCACTCTCGGACATCTTTCACCAAAACATGTCACTGGTAATGATACACCAGTATTTATGGACAATTGTTGTACCACATCCCAATCTTTGAAACAAGCACAAGCATCAATCGACTTATTGGCATCGATAGCACAATATCGAGTCATATATCGATCACAAAAGGGAGACTGTGGTAAATAACGTTCAATAGTATATACACCTAATTGTATAGTATTCAATCCCATACATGATTCTCGAATCATATCTTCTGCTGACTTAATGGTAGTGGTACTTCCAGGAATGGTTTTTCGATATACCCACAATCGAAAAGCAATGTCAACTGGTGTGTTATCGATTGGACTAGTCTCATCCGTATCATAACCATAACGCCAAACATCTTCTCTTTGCATTGTGACAAGAGATGTTTTCCAGTGTTCTGTATAATAAGATGCTAAGGGTACCCAGCTTTGATTATTTACCCCTGTCACATATTGAGGTTTAAACCTGGTTAAATCTTCCCCAATGAATGGAGCTTGATATTCTGACTTGAGCATTCTCCTTGCATCATTGTAAACATATTTGAAATTATTAATAATATTTACCCAGTAATGTCCCAATATTCCTTCTAATACTATCTTGGAATACTGTGAAGGTACTATCATTGATTTTACACTTTTACTCGTATCGAAAAAATCAGGCAAAACTACATTGTATGTTTTTGATTTATCCTTATTTTCTTTAAAAGTATATTGCAATGGTTTCTTTGGTAAATAATAATATCTGGTGGCACTTTCAGTATTGGAAGGAGTGATCGTCATTATATCATCAATAAATGTAGTCAAATTTCGATATGACTGCAAATTACGATCATACTCAATACTAGATAACCAATTACCGGAATCATTTAGTCTTGCACCCATACTATAACTTATATTTGTCGAACTTACTAAGTTGGATACAGAATACATACCTCCACTACAATTTAAATCTGTAAACAACATAATAGGAGGTAAATAGAGGTTTGAACCTGTGAGATCCGTTTCATCTAATGCATTTATTCTATCTATTACATTTCTAATCAATACATCACACATTATTTATTTTCTCTTTTTTTTCTCCTTATATAAAATGATAGGTTGCGCCTCATTCATGACATACCACTCCATTTTCTTATAAGGAAAAGAGAATAAAAATGGCAGAAGAAACAAATCTAATCGTTTCCTATACTGCTGATCTATCTCCAGAACAAATCAAATCGAAATATATTGATTTGAAAATGAAACTACAAAACCATTATACTGATATCAGGTCATGGAAGAATGAATTAAAGGACATTGAACCTCAATTCCTTAATTTAATCACCAATGAACCTGGACATTTAGTACCTATCAATGAAAATCAAGCACTTTGCTACCGTATAACCAGACGAACCAAACAACTTAGCCTTCCTTACTTAAGAGAACTACTCTTTAAATATTGGAGAGATTATGATACCACCATTTCAGATGCTGAAGTAGAACAGATGGTAGAACACCAATATAGTCGATTACTCGAATATAGAGAAGTATTTCTAATCAATGAAACATACATTCAGCAAGTAGATGATATGTACAAGTATACTTCCTCGCGAATCCGTCAACAACAAAAAAGAACTGACAAGGACTATGGAGTATTAACCTTTCATGATATACGTCGCAAACGACAAAAACATAACACGGTCGAAGAAATCCAAAACCAACATTTAGCTATCGAACATTCTAATCCATAATAATAATAATAATAATACAATGTAACATCTTTTTAGTTATCAGACGACAAAATAGTAGGAATAGTTAAATAGGAAACAATCAATAAAGGTAAATGTTTTTCTTGATAATGTGTTTCTAGATTAGATAACAGTACAATAAAATAACAATACCATTGATGACATGTCTTATACGATATACGAAATACAGTTGGAGTTACAGAAATACCACCAATACTATAAAACCATTCTAACCATTCCGTTTTTACCTTTTGTGTTTTAATAATTAATGCTTTTTTACAAAATAGAATATCCATATAGATATGATGATCAGTGTCATGTTGTAAAAACATACAATTATTTTGTATAGCTATTAAATTACATCCCAATCGTTGATCTATTGTTGTATGATATTGTATGACATAACGAATCCATTCCAATAACTCCATTTTCTTTCAATAAAATAAAACTCATTCCGAACCAACTACGTTTCTACCTTTTCATTTTACATTTTCATTCCTATATTAAAAAAAAGATGATGTCCTTTATTTATAACCGAAAAGACAAGGATTTACCACCAATGCCTCTCTATGAGTTTGATCCTTGTCGGGAGGTTTTATTGAAGAAATCCTATGAAAGATATTCATTATTTCCTATTAGGTATCATGATATATGGGAATCTCGAAATAATCAAATTAATAAGATTTGGTTTTCACATGATATTGATTTCTCCAAAGATAGGATAGATTTTGCTAGTTTAGCTACCAATGTACAAACATTAGTTTTAAAAACTTTATCCTTTTTTGCTAATGCTGATAATCTTGTTCTTGAAAATCTAGCAGATGAATTTGTGAATCAGATACAAGTCCCTGAATCACGTATGGCCTATGCTGCTTCTGCTTATATGGAAACCATTCATATCGAAGTTTATAACTTGGCTATTGATACTGTAGTCACTGATGAAGTACAAAAAGAAGCTATATTTAGAGCTGTAGTCAATGATCCCATTATTCAACCCAAGTTTCACTGGAGTGAACAATTTCTCAATAGAGATATTCCCTTTTCCATTCGATTGTTAATTATGACTTTTACTGAAGGAATCCTTTTTTCATCTGCCTTTGTAGTCTTTATTTATTTACGAATGGTACTCAAAAAATGTCCTGGTATTTCTTTGGGTAATGAAGCTATTATGATTGATGAGGGAATGCATGTTGTCAATAATGTTATTCATTATCTTCATATTGTCCAAAAAGTCCCTACAGAAATTGTTCATGCTATCTGTGAAGACTTTGTTCAATTTGAAATAGAATTTGCTTCCAAATTACTTGATACAGATGATCCAATTTCAGATCTCAGCTTTCAAGATATGAGTAATTATATCAAATGTGTGGCCAATACTGTTCTATCCCTTTTAAAAGTTCCCATTCTCTATCCCAATGCACGTAACCCATTTCAATTCATGGAAACGGTTGGACTACCCACTAAATCCAACTTTTTTGAAAAGAATCTTATTGAATATGAAAATCCACGATCTGAGACTAGTAAACATAAACCCATTGTTAATATGGGATTCTCTTGTGATGACTAATAAATGATTCATTATTTCTTATTACTTGAACCCAAATCTATTGAACAGTAAATAAATAAAAAGAAAAAATAAGAAATGAAACAAAAATCATTTTATCCTACATTTATGATATTCTGTATTGTAGCAATCTATGCTGCAGTAATTGCTTCTTGGGAATTTTTTAGACCTGTAAATCATAAGGATATTGGTCCAGCTCAATTCCAAATGTTACGTCAACAAGATCAGTCAGTAGATACAAAGTCTAGAGTTACATTCGAAACATTAAGTGTATCTCAATTACGTTTGAATACAACTACTGGAAATCGATTATTAGGAATAAATGAGCAAATGGAAATAGTTCCTGTCGATTTAAAGATTGATGTCAAGGATGAATTATTATCTTGGTCCACCATAAAACTATCCAATGCATTACACATAGGCGAACCGAATCCTTTTGATTTAGCAGCTGAACCACATCCAGATACTCCACTCATGACATTACACACTGATCATCGATTTCGTACTACATCCATGTTTACCATGACGAGTGCATCTCAGGATGCAACCAATATTGAAAATTCTTCTTTTTGGCAATGTAAACTTAAAGAACAAGAATTACCTTTGGCAGAATTCAATACTCATGGAACATTAATATTACAAAACTTTGAAGATGAACAACTTGTAAAACTTGTTTCAAATGCTTCTGGTAGAATGAAACCTCATCTCCAAATCATTCAAAATGATTCCATGTCACCCTTTTTCACTTGTCAACTTTACGATAGACCAGTCTTTTCTGTACAAGGTAATGGTGATTTATTATTTGATCATGATTGGGCTCTTACCAATACAAACGATTATTTTACCATGACTCATGATTATAACCCTTATATACAATGGAGATCCAATAATGCAGATGTGAAACTATTTGGAGATATACAATTTGGAGATACAAGAAGAAGTGAATCCAATTTATATTTCAATCAATCAAACGATTCAGCCATTTGTGCATCTTCTAATGAACTTTTACTCTTTACCAGTCGAAATACATCTGATCATATTCGCTTTAGATCTCCAAGTTTTCTCTTTCAAACATCCGCTGGAACTGAAAACATGTCTAACCAACAAAACAATAACACTCGATTTACTCTCAATAATACATCTGCCAATTTATTCAATAATAGTCTTGTTGTGGACAATGATCAAGTGAATATGAAAAGCAATGTGTTGAGAGTTACATTTGATACAGTCAATGTTCTTAACAATGATTTTGTTGTCACTCCAGGTCATTCTAACTTGGTTCATGGTACTGTGGATATATTTCAAGATAATGTACAAATACTTGACGATGCTCTTGTTGTATATAATGATACTACAATATCTACCAAACGTATTAAAAGCTTCACAGATACTATTGATATTACACCACAAGCGGTTCGATTTGTAAGCAACAGGTTAGTTGTGGATCAAACTGCGACCTATCTTTCAAGTTATAATTCAAGTAATGTTCAAAGTAATGAACTTATTGTAGATACTAATGGAATACGAATCCCAAAAAACTTATTTGTACAAGGTGGTACTTTACCTATACCCAAACCATCTTATATCAATATCAATCTTTACGGATGGGCTCAAGGTGCTTGGTCTGTTGTACCAACAGGTAACAATCTGGAAAGACCTTGGTTATGGAATCTTGATGCATCGAATGTTGCTAATGTTAATGATAATGAAGGTGTAGGTGATATTTTAAGAAATGCAGGTATCTTTGTCACAAATGATAACAACTGGTCTACTGGTTATCAAACTACTAATTGTATCAAGTTTGTAACCTCTGGAATACATTTCATCAGTTTCACTCTATCCGTATATGGTGTTGATCAACGTATTTTATTTAGAATTCGTAAAACAACTACTACTCCGTCGAATGGTGCTCAAGCTACTGTAAGTGTCCTGTCCAGACAATATGTTGATATTGGAGCTGATGCACAAACAGTCACATTGAGTGCAGTTGGAGAATTCTTAATCAATGAAACAGTTGTCGTGACTTATCAAGCAGTTCCCAAAACTCCAGGGGGTACAGACTATGGGGGTGGTGATACACTACGATGGCAAACTGCTTCACTGATTGCCTATTCGGTGTAACAGAAGATCCCTTCTATCTTGTAAAACCCTTACTTTTTCATTCAATTCAATAATTGCATTAATCAATGGAGCAATCAACTCTGTATATTTCAAACTCAAACGTCCTTCTTCACTCTCTTCCTTTTTCAATACATGCATAGTTTGTGAAGACATACCATACTGAGCTAATACTTGTTCCACATTCTGGGCACTTAATCCCAAATGTTTTTTGACAGCACACTCTTGAGTGTATTGAATAGGTTTCAACTTGGTAATAAAATCCAATCCTAATGAACATGTTTCTATATTTTGTTTATATCTTTCATCTGACGTCTCATACACTTTACCCCATATCGTATTCCATTGAAACTGAGCAGACCCTACATTATAGGTGGCATCAACTGTTGGTAATAAATGACCAGCTGTGGTCAATCCAGCAGTCCCCGTCATTTGACCTAATGAACTACCATTCAAGTATAAGTCACCCACTACATCAATACGTTCTGGTCTAACTACTAATGTATCATTTGCACAACGAAGATTTCCATTCAACTCGACATGATTCATTACCACATTAGAGAGAGAAACAGGTACTTCATTCACAGTCTCTGCACCATTAAAGAAATACCACTTGTCCACATTTCGGTTATATAAGATTCCTCCATCACCTCCACCTAATAAGAATCCACGATTCGTTGTTCCAGTATCTGTTAATTCTAACATTGGATAGGGTACATTTAACTTTTCAGCAAGTACTGAAGTATTATCACCAACAACTCTTGATTCATATTTGGAACTAATTCCAGAAGATAATCTGGAACCTGACGAAGTAGATGAAATAGGTTTTCCCTTTTGAGTCCATGAAATTCCATGTTGAAATTCATCAAAGCTATGAATATCAAGAAATTGTTTAAAAAAGGTATTCCATGTAACTACTACTGTACAATATATAGATAATATACAACAGACATATATCCAGAATTTAGCCTTGGTTAAAAAGGATAATCGATTCTGAAACTCTTGTTGCTGTTGTTGCTGTTGCCTTTGTACTTCTTGCTTTATCTGTTTTATTGTCAAGTCTGGAATGTTTTCGACCTTACTCTTTGGTTCATCCAATACACTTTGAACATCCAACATGACTGGATTCGATAATAAACTATCTTTTTGATCCTTTCTTCTTATTTTGAGATCATCGAACCTTGACATAATGATATTGCTCTTTTTTTTTATTTGTGGTTCAACATGAAAATGAAAAATCAATCTTTCTTGATTATATTTACCCATGATAAGAGTAAAGGGTAAAACGCGACAAAGACACCCTAAAACCTTAATACCATCTAAAAGAAAAACCAGAATTCATGTCTACCACGAACTCTAATTTTGAAATTTGCATCGATAATGCGAATCGCAAACCCAAAACCACTCACACAGATCACCAAAAGAGACAAAGGAATCTAAACCTTATTCAAATGTATAAACCAATGCGTTCAGGTAATGTTCCCACCATTTCTGTCAAGAGATCCAATGGTAACCAACCCTCTTACAAGAGAATTGGTAGAGGTATTTATGCTGCTTCTGATGATGGTAAATCAGAAGCCCCACCACCTCTTCACTTCAACCAAAGATCCATTGCTAGCACCAGATCACACTCATCACATCAACAACCCACCAGACGATACGACGATCACTCACTGAAATCCTCCACTTCTAATTCATTAAACTCTTTCAAAGATTCCACGAATTCAAAACATTCAAGACATAGAAGAAGAGGATCAAGCGACTCGGGTTCATCATCGAAATCATCATCTTCTTCTAGTACAAAAAGGAAACCTGGATTCTCTGAAATGGAAGTTAGAAATGCCATTACTAATACTTTGAAAGATCTGGGTATTGTTCCAGACCACGTTCAAGATTTAGCCATTGATGAAGCTGTACGCGAAATGCAAAATAATAGACCCCATGGTTTTCCTCCCGTGAGGAGTATGACTGAACGTTACATGCCCAGAGAAGAAGTACAAAGACTCATGGAAAGAGATAACCTTCGAGTGGATCACCAATTCCTTAAAGTGAAAAGTCTACTACTTAATATCACTGCCATGACCAGAACCGTCTGCAAACTATTCAATCTTGATCAAATCCATACCAAATACCTACATGAATGTATGGAAAACTATGTGAATAATAAGGAGAACCGATATATATTTGATGAGTATGGTAGACTTATCAAAGATACATTCCTTGATCATTGTGCTATTACTATGGGTAGTGGTATTATTGGTGTCTTTCGAGAATCCTATGAAAAGGAAGAACGAGAATTAAGACCACCACCACCTCAACCACAACAACAAACATTACCACCTATTGTAGAAGAACCAGAAATTGATTTACAAGCTAAAGCACAAGCAGAACGTCAAAAAGCTCAAGCTGATTTAGCCAACTTCAAAGCTAGACATGCTGCTTCGTCTCAAAAAGTAGAACCCAGCCCTATCGTTAATCAATTTCCTCCTTCTCTCATGAATCATAATGTCAATTTCGAAAAAAAAAAAATGAATCTTACATCACCTCAACTACCCATGAGACAACCACCACCAATAAATCAGAACCAGAACCAGGAACATCAACCAACAGTCATCACAGTGACCACGATAACAGAGGAACCACTACTCCACAATACGACACCGTCCAAAGTAGAGGAAATATAATTCAGGATGAAAAACCCAAACTATCATTTCAAGCAGTATTTGAAGAACCAACTGGCATTTCTTCATCATCATCATCATTACCTTCTGCACCTTCCATCAATATGAAGGAGTTAATGTTACCTTTATTTCAAATGCAAAAAACGGCATTGGCTAATCAAGTTCATGAACTAAAACGTCAACGTGTAGAAAAAACATTACATAAAATTTAATTTTTATTTTAACTATTCTATTGCTTGTCTTGTCTTATTTTATTTCGAAAAAAAAAGTATAGAGAAAAAGAAAATGGAAACTAATAATAATTCATTTCAAAAATTGGTTAGAAATATAGAATTTTTTCGATCAACTAAAGACCTTGATCCTCGAAGAGCAGAAATTACTAAAGGAGCTATCAATAGTTTCGATTTCAACTCCTTAGATCCTATGCAATCTGATCAAATCTATAGACTAGCCGATTCCATTAATACTGATTCCATTAATCCCAAGTATCTTGATGTTATTAAACATATATTAAAGTCAACCCAAAAACAAACCATTCAAGCATCGTTAACCCGTTCCTCAAAAACGGATGGAACCCTTGAGTCTCAAAGAAATCCAAAACAAGAAACAAATAGACAACAATCAAGCAATCCATTCGCAGAGCATTTAGATCCATTACCTATCAAATCCAAAGTAAGGAAATCATCTAAACCAACTCGAAACGAATCACTTGTTCCATTACCAACGATTGATCCTTCCATGATTATTAATCATTCTGATGAGGTAGAGATGAGACAATCAAGTACTAGAACTGAATCAAACCCTGAAACTACCAAAACAAAACAGCAATTGGAGGAGGATGCTAGAGAACTTTCAGAATCCTTAAAGGATGTATTTCCTGATAAATCCTATCAAGAAAAGATTGAAACTCTCATTGAATCCAACAATCAACTCAACCAAAAACGAAAGGAAGTTGTCAAGATGATGGAAGATAAGGTTACACAAGAATTAACTCCCTTTCAAAAACATACTGAAAAGTATATTAATACTATTATTAAACAAAACCAAGTATTAAAAGATCAACTTATTGAAGATACTCGAAATGCTAAAGAATTGGAAGAACAATTAAAAATACTTGAATCTGATTTTGGTAAACAACAAAAAGATCTTCAAAAATTTTCTATTCTTCAACAAAAATATGAACGTGAAATGCAGCTCTTAAAAGAAGCTCATGTACAAAAGATGAGAGATCTTGAAATTAATATTCAAAACAAACTTACCTCACCATTAGAACAAAAACTTCACAAGAAGATTGCAACTCTGGAACAACAACTTTACAATACCACTAAAATGTTAAATGAATCTAATATAAACAGTAAATCTGCTGCGGATCTCATTGATATGACTCATATCCCAGTAAATGATTTGGTAGATGAAATTAAACGTCTTCAACTGGAATCCAAACAAAAGGGTGAAGCTGCTGAAAGGGTTCAACAAGAGATTCAAACCTTGAGGGATAAGATCAATCAAATGAATGTGGATTCTATTCAAAAGAGTAAACAGGTAAGTCAAGAAACATTGGATGAATTGGATGCAGCAAAGCATTCGTTACGAATTGCTCAAGATCATCATATTCGACTTACTGGTGATTATGAAACATGTAAGAAAGCACAAACAACCATTAAACACGAACTTGATAAAGTACGAGCTGAACAAGAAGGAAGACTCATTGAATTGAGGCAGGAATTAGAGACTGTAAAAAAGGATAGAGAGTATCATGAACAACGATACTTGTCACTCAATAACAATAAGGATCAACTTATTCGTCATGCTCAAATGGTAGAGTTAACCAAACACAAAGAAGAGCTGGATCATTTAAAACTGAAACATCAATCCGACTTACTTCAACAAAGTCAAAAGATCAATGAAGCGAAATCTCTATACGAATCTTTCAAAGCAGAGAATATGAGAAAACTGTCGGAAGTCAAGGCGTTAGAAGAACAATTGAGTGAAGCTCGATCAGCTCAAATTGGTACACAAGCGGAATTGAAGAAACAAACTCAGAAACTCCAAGAAGAGATTTACACCTATCGAACCAGGTCGATTGTATTAGAGGATGACTTGAATATGGCTCGAGCTGAATTAGCATCCGTTAAGGTTCAAGTTGATCATAATAATGCCTGGTATAGGAAACTAGAAACGAGTACAAAGGAACAAATTAGGTTTTATGAACTAGAAAAGACTAAAGCTGTTCAAGAAAAGGATAAAGCTATTATCGATTTCCGAAATGAATCTGCAAGAGCTGAAACACTTCGACGTCAAATGGAACAAATTCAATATGAACTAGCCACTGCTAACAAGACTGGTAGTTCATGTGAAGTAGTCATTGCAAACTTGAAATCCCAATCTGCCAAAGAATTGGATCAATTACAAAAAGAATTACAAACGATTAAGCAACAACATTATGAATTAACAGTAGAGCTAGCCAAGACTACAGCGGCTCATAAACATTCCTTAACGTTTAAGAATGAAATTGAACAGGAACGTGTTCGACTAAAAGAATGTATGGATAGAAATGACAAACTAACCAAAGAAATAGGACAACTCACTGCTGATAAAACCATCTCAGACTCTCAATCCTCTAAACTCTCGAACCTCCTTCATCAATGCTCCTTAGAAACCAAGGATGCTCGAGTCAAAGAATCCAATTGCCAAGAGAAACTCCAACAAATGGGATACCTTATGAATGAAGAAAAGAATAAAATGAACCAGCTTATTTCCAAACAACAACAAGCCCTCCAAGAGAAAGATAGTTATATACTTGAACTCAACAAGCGAATTGCTAGCTTAGATACGACTCTTCGAGAAACAAATGATTCTCATTCAAAAGCTCTTGCTCATTGTGGTGAAATATCTGAACATAACCGAGTTGCTCGAGATGCTGCATTACAAGCACTCACCGCTATGCAACAAACATCATTAGCCACATCCTCTATTACTAAATAAAAATAAAATAAAAAGAAAATGATTCCTTTATTCATTCTGTTATTATTTGTAGCCTTGACACTTCGAGTTGTCGTTAGTTATTACTTTCGACACTTTGATGATCAGGTACAATATATTATACCCATTGGTATTCAATATCGCAACTATGCTGATTATTTACAAAAGAGAAATCCGTAGAAAACTTGTTGAACAAAAAAAAAGGAAATGACATCATCCATATCTCAAAGAGAACAAAGATTATTGAAAAAAAGACTTGGTAATAGATCGAATAATAAGAAGATAAATGTTCCATTAGTATATGTATCACAATCGATCTATAAACCCAAACCTTATTATACTTTAACAGATAAAAGAAATACAACCAATGGTGATGATGATTTTTTTGATTATGAAGATAATCATAATGAGATAACTGAAATCAATGAAATCAAAGTTTCATACAAGGAAGAATCCAAAAAGACTACCATGAAACCATTACCCATTGATATAAGTAGTCGTCCATCTATCAAGACTGATAATGACTTACCCCTTATTCATATGACTTCATGTACACTTACACCAGACGAAAAAGTATCTATGAGAGATGCCTTTTTAATGGCATTAGATTCTGCTTATAGAACCTGGATTGCCGATAAGAACCGTAAATACATTACACCTGCTAGAAAAAAGGGTTACATTGAAGATGCTTTTAACAAGACAGGTAATGTGGTCGGAAGTGTAGCTGGTGTTCTAAATCCCTTAAATGCAATATCCAACATCGGATCAGGTTTAGCGAAAACCTTTGAAGTTGTAAAGAAAGCATATTATTATGGTGGAAGCAATCCTGACGAAGTTATTCGAGAAGATATTGTACTGGAAGAATTCACTGATTGGTTCAAAGAAATGAAAAAGATTTATAATCCATCCATCCATAGCAACTTTACTCAAGTTGGTCCTCCACCGTTAGACATTATTCAACAAATCGACTGGAAAAATGAACAAATCGTTAGCTTTATCTACCACCTTACAACACGAAAGGATATGAAATATGACAAGTTTATACCACTTCCAAAAATTGTCATTGCAAAACTAGAAGTCGCAAACCTTATTACTACAACTATACAAGAAATAAGTGATAAAGAATATATGAATAGTATCATTCCAAATGTTGTCAAGCAAGCCGCAATCGAGACAAAGATTCGAGAACTAGAGGATAAATTGGAAATAGCTCGTAAAGAATATAATGAAATGGATGAAAATGGTGAATCTAGAGAAGTTGCAAGAGAGGAAAAAAAGAAGGATATTTTGACAATGGTTAAAGACCTGAAAAAGACTTCATTTCCTCTAGGTCTACCTTCGACAGCTTGGTTTAGTGGAAAAATCGGCAAGACTATGAATTATGATGAAATGTATCCACACGAGTTTGATGAGGAGGAGGAAGAAGAAGAAAAGTCGTCTACTGAATTAGTAAAAGGTAATACCATTCAGATCGATAATGATATTAAACATCTGATCAAGTCACTCAAGACCAAATATATTGATCAATATTCTGAACCTAAGCAATTATTACGCAAGTATAGAGCCAAAGGTAAATTGTATAAATTCGTGATAGAACATGCACGTAGAAAAGGTGTATTTCATCAAGATAAGGCTCAGAAGATTCAAATTAATAATATCAACCCGATCCAATCAGGAATAAAGGATCCACAAAGTAGAAATTCATTGGTCGATTATTTTAAACAATCTAGAGCCTCTCCTGAACAGTTAGAGAAACTTAACAAATACAATGTGAAACTAGTTGATCATAAACGAAAAGCATTACTATATTATAAACTATCCACCAAATGTCTTGATCTATTACATCGTTATTCATCTAGTCGAATGCCATTAAAAGCACAACAAATACTAAACAAACATATCGAATGGCAAGTCCAAGGTGTTTTCATGAAACAATTAATAGAAACTCTCTACATTAGTCGAAACCAAAACATGCAAACCAAGGCTACTTTTAAAGATTTTACTGAATATATACTTAATAAATGTGAATAATTTTATTCATTTCCTATATTTTTTTTTGCTTTGATATCAAAATATCTTTTATGTAACATTATGGCTATTCCATGAAATCAAAAGACATCATTTTTTATGTTTGTATTATCCAGAAAAAAAATTTTCGCCTTCCGTCTCGGTTCAAGAAATGAATCGCATTTGTGCAACTTGTTCTATAACTCAATGAATGGGATAAACGCGTTTATTCTGATAGGAGGGATGTTAATTTATTCCCTATAAAAAAAGACATCCTAGCGAAAGCTAAAGCAACAAAAAAAAATTAAAAAAAAATGGTGAAACTTACTACGATTCTATTTCCTTTGTACCGTGCTCCTACCACATTGACTGTTCAATCTGATAACTCTAAAAATATTCTCTATTATTTGACCAATTGTTTTAATGTCAGATACAATTATACTACCTTCCCTCTTGTGACCACTGAAACTAAAATTGGTACCTTTTTCTCTCTTCATCCTAAAGTATTGGAACATTATCCTGACTTGAATGTCAATAGTGCTCTAGTGTCACGACTTTTGAGAGATCATGCCCTTGAAGATGCCAAGAGGTTTAGCATTAATGGTCCATGTATCTTGGCTTTTAAGAAGAAGAAGACTTTCCATAACATTCCAGTGGAGACTATCAAGGGTATTCAACAATTGTACAGTGAAAGTTTTCGATTCATCTTTGAATCGGGTATCAAGTTTGCTGATGAACCACCCAAGGCTAAGAGTGAACGTCATCTCTTCTTGGCCAACTTTTATGAACAACACAAGGGTAAGGTTCCAGAACTCTCCAAAGAGGCGAATGAGAAATGGGCTGCCTTGACACCAGAAGAGAAGGCTCCTTATTCTAAACTTGCTGAACAAAAACAATCTGAATATCGTAGAGCTGTAGAACAATGGCAATCGAATACTCCCAAGGTTCCTCAAAAACCTAGACTTGCTCACATTCTCTACAAAGATGCTATGGGTAAAGATGCTAAACCATGGTCTGAACTAGCTGATGATGATAAGAAGAGAAAAGAATATGTGGCCAAATACCAAGCTCTTCTAGCTCGTTATGAACAAGATATCGTTGTCTTCAGACAATTCTGCAGTGATACTGCTCAAGACTTTGACACATTGGTGGGTAAATTTCCAATTCGTACACCTGTGGAAGGATCTGCTGTAACTCCAACCACTTCTACAAAGCGTCGCACAAAATCCACTACTTCTCCTACTGAATCAAGTGAGGCACCTAAACCAAAACGTAAGAGAGGTACTTCCACTGCTCCTAAGGAAGGTAACCCAGTTCGAGCCAAGTCTACTGGTCGATCCAAGAAGGTGGTTGCTGCTACCGATGGAGATAAGCCAGCTCCTAAAAGACGTCGCAAGAATGTCACTGATCCCAATGCTACTCCTGCCGCAGTAGTGGCAGTGTAAAAATAAGATAAATTAAAATAAATGATTTCATTATCCTATAATTCTTGTTTATAAAATACGAAAAATAAAAACATGTCTTCCGTTTCTTACTTTTATAGTTCTGCCACACAACTAAATCCTACGCTTTGTAATCAACAATCGTTACGTGTCTTGGCATTATCACTCAGTGATGCTAATAACCTATTTCAACCCTTACCTCTATTCTATAGTGAATCACAATGTTCAGCTGGTGTTGCATTGAACCAAACCAAAACTAGTGATAAGAAACAATTTCCTTCTTTCAATGATGTCATGGATTGTACCAGTGATTATCCTATACAAACTAATAACTGTATTAAAGTGACGTCTTCTGATATCATGAATAGCTATCGTACAGTTTCTTCTTATCGTCTCTCTTTATCACAATTTAATGTAGCACCTTTTGATAATTTAACCTCGAATATGTTTGATAATACTCAACGTATTCACTCTATCTATGTTCCACCAGGCATGCAAGTCACTTTCTTTAAAGATGATCCACGAACTACTCCTTACATTACAAATCATCGTATAACTTTTAAATCTGGTCAATTAATTCTTGATACATGTTTTCAGAATCTTAAACTTTCCAATGGTTCCACTAGCTTCTTCAACTTTAATGATTCCAACAAACAAATGACTTCTGACTTTTGGTTTACGAAATATCTGAGTATAGAAAAAAATCCAAAAGATCAATACAACACAACAAATGATCCTGATATCATCACCAATTTAGCAACGGTAAACAAATCCATTCAAGATGTTTGTGACGATTCCAACATTAAACATAGTGCACCCTATGTTGTTATAGAACTCATCACCAGCTTTTCTCAACTACTCAAACAAACTTGTCTCACGAATGCGGCACTCTTCATTGGTGATACAGATATGAGACAATTCTGGCATCCACAAAGCTCCGCTTGCGATCAACTCATGACACAATACTGTAGCCAAAACACTTTAGATTCCATTTGTACATGCTTTGAACAACAAAAGAAGTTAAATAGAATGTTCAGTGAATCATTAGAGGTACCCGTTTGCTGTTTCGGTCATTTAGTTGCCAACAGTATGGGTGATAGTTGCAGCTGGCAACCATCCGCTTACAAAACCAACCATACGCTTCAAAGCTGTTGTCAACATACTGAATGTGAACGATTAATCACTAACATCATTGGTATCGACGAAACTCAAAGTAACCTATTTTGTACCTCTGTTCCCACCGAACTTGTTGGTATGTTTAAAGATATCGAAACTAAAATGAAACAAAAACAAACAGACGCCGAAAAACAATACAAACAAGATAAAGAGACATTTATTACCTCACCCTCACTTCTGACCTCTTCCACAACCAATACCACCACCACAACACCACAGATTACCAAAGTAGAACTCAATGAAAACTATACTAGAATACCCAATTATATATGGATTATTACTATTGTTGGTATTGGATTACTTCTTCTCTCATTTCTTCTCTTCTTCTACTTTTCTGGATATCAAAGCTCCTCATTTGATCCCAATGCCATCATCGTCCGAAGAACTTGACTATTCTATTTATTTATACATATATACAAAATATGACTTCCACCAACCCACTTGATCCTGATTATGTAGATCCAGATTATGCACAAACACCCATCAGACGAGAATTTATTACTCTCTGCGCTCAGGAAAACTTACCCAGAATTATGACACTTCTTGAAGAGTGTAGGCATGAAATTAGCCAACCATGTCTTATTGCTGGATTTAACATAGCATGTTGTACCAATAATATTCATTTGGTACGATATCTAATTGACCAAGGAAGTAACGTAGACGATGCTTTTTGTTCAGCCTGTAACAATGACGGTACTGATGATACCATTCATTATCTTATGGAACTTGGAGGATTTGAATTTGATTGTCAACGAATATTTATGAATAGAGCGATAAAAAACAATGAAATCCATACCATTAACAGACTCATAGAAGCTGGCTATAATGATTGGTCATCAGCTTTATACGATGCCGTATATGTCCAAGAAATTGACTTGATACACTTATTTCTTTCTCATTATCATCCTACACCAGATGAATTACAAGAATTAGGTAAACTTCTTGAAGATGAACCCAATCCAGAAATCTTTCGAATTCTTTGTGAACTCGGGTATGAGGAAAATCATATTAATCATAACCTTGATAATGAAACCAATGAAAGTGATTCTGAAAGTAACTCTGAATAAATTAATAATCTATGTTATAAATATCTTGAATGACTCTTATTTATAAATTGAATGACTCTTATTTATAAATATCTTGAATGACTTTTAACCTGTTAAGTTTGGCGTGAAGTCGCACTAATTTTACTCCATGATGAGTTTTATCAGGTTGTTATAGATATATCCGCATCGCGGATGGTTCCTCGTAGTTTTTCCAAATATATGTTAACCCTTTAAAATAAAGGGTGGGTGGCCTTCTGTTCTCTGAACCGAACCCATTCATGGTGTCTCTTTTGATGCCGAGGCATCAAACAGCGGAGCTTGGGGCTTTCTTGATGAAATCAAAGGACGTTAGAAGGTTAACGGCATTATAGTGCCTCCAGCAGCCTAGAGGGTTAATAGGTTATAAACGTTCAATAAATTCTTCGACTTGATCCATAACCCATGATCTGGAATGGCTCCATTCACGATGAACACTCCAATGAGTGGTATCAGGAATCATGATACTCTTTACATAGATTCCAGCATCATATAGATGATGATAGAAATAATAACTATGCTTTTTCAGATTTAAATCAGACTCTCCATTAATTAATAGTATACAAGTTCTATCATCATTGGGTTGGCTATATTCTAATGCAAATTCTCCTTTAACATCCTGAAATGTTGCCTTGTATAACTCGTATGAGGCGGGCATCTCCAGAAATAAATCCTTTCCATAGATACCCGAAATTAACACTGATGTATGAATATAACCCAATCCTGATGGAAGGCCTCTCATTGATATTAAAGAGCTAAGATGAGCACCTGAACTATATCCAGCGACAATCCAAGGACAATCACTTGATAACTCATAACGAGTATGAATATATTCTACTTGTTTTAGTATCATGGACAATTGATCCTCAATTGTTAACCATGGTTTATGTCTCCATATCTCTCCTATAATCATCATTATCATCAACCAAAGTCCTGTTAATAGTTGCACATCATAACGTAACCATGCCCAACATAGAATGACTAACAAAGTTAATACTGATAATAATAATAATACTTGATCAAATGTAAATGAAAGTAATGGATAAGATACATTTACCACTGGATATCCACGATTTGCAAATACACAAGCTAAACCTTCCATGGCAGACTTGGTTTGAAAATGCCAACCACCACCATGAATCATGATCACCCATGGTTTTGTAGAAGAAGAGGAAGGTAATACAATGTCCATTACTCCTTCCACATTATAATCAATATGAACCATTTTTTTTCTTTATTTCACTGAACAATGGATAAAAGGAAACCCTTTTTTTTAATAATAACAAATACTAAAACTCAAAAAGGTTAAAGCTATTGTCTGAAGGCTACAAAGTTGATGTAGATAATAAACTAATATCATTGAAAAAAAAAAAGTCGTTTCATAAATAAATATATATACAAAGAAAAAAAAAGAGGAAAGAAAACATGTCTTCCAGTGTGAAAGTTCAATTTGTTTGGGTCCCAACAGATGGTCCCCTGAAACTACCTGCCGATGCTGATGATACCAAATTTCGGGATCAACTTCAATTCAACTATGAACGTTTAGTAAAAACATTCCAAGGTAATCTGCTACCCACCATTGGTCAACAGATTCTGGATTCTGAAAAAGCCGTTAACTGTGACAAGGTTACATTTAAATTAGTAGATCCAGCGAATAGAGAAAAGTTATCTGTTACTAATCCAATTGTCGAAATTGATAAACCTAATATAAATGATACAACCTATCTCACCAAGAACTTTTTAAAAATAACTATGGGATCTTACAAGCTTCCTTCTAATAATACAGATGGTGTTGATACTACCTTACCTAGAGAACAACCCACTAGCTTTCATGATATCCACGATTTGAAAACTCTTTATGCCCAAACTCATCCAGATTTCAAAACCAAGATTATTGATAAAAAGCTGAACTACAATAATGATAAAAGTGCAGGTTATCCAGCACTTCAAGAAGTGATCAAATCTTGTATTAATGGTAAAATTGTTGTTTTTATTGCTAATCTAGTGGATAAACAAGGTTTTCCTATGCCCCACTTATTTGAAGGTGTTAACGAAGTACAACATGTTAAAGATAACAAGTCTATTTATAATTGTATAGCCATTTCACCATGGACATTAGGTGATGCAACCCATATCAATAATTGGATAGACATGAAGAATTTCAATCGAGTTCCCTGGTGTAAAAAAATGATGCAAGGTGGCGCCATGTCTTTTGCAGTGGGTACCATTCTAGGTCTCAAACCTTCTTACGACTCTCAATGTCATGATAGATCACTTCACAAGTTCCCCAATATTTATATTGATGAATACAAAAATAAGGAAACGCAAAACCCTAAATCAAACATTGCACTTGCCTCTAAAAATCAATTACTCTTTCTCTATAGTGATGAAACCATTAAAGGTATTGTCTGTCCCGATAATGGAGATACGGATACTCGTGCCTATTCGATTATGGATATGTCACCTGACAATACTCGATATTATATATCTGCGAATGATAAAAAAGCCATTGATGTTATTGTAGAGTTAGACGAATTCAAGAATATGACTGGTTATGTTGCACCACCCAAATTTGATACCATTGACTTTGTAATCCTTGCCTTGGCTACCTTTATGTTCTTACTCATTTCCTGCTGCTGTTTCTATGGTATTATCATCTTTACCATGATGGTCAGAGATAATCCATACTTTTACTATAATTACATCTCACCATTCGGACAAAAAGGACCCGTTGCTAACTCTATATTCTTAAGTCCTCTTATCCATAGGAATATAGAAAAGGAAGAGCCGGTGGTAGTGGATCATCAACTAGCAGCTTTGAGAAAAGGTAACTCAAGTATACCTAAGGTACCACCAGGACCTTATCTATTAGGTGTACCTACGGGTATGACCGATGTAGATCAAAAACATAAACAAATATAATTAAACAAAATGAATTTATTCATTCTAATGATTTGAGTCCAATGATAAAGCTTAAATGTGATTGTTTGTTAATCATTTGACCAGTACAGATATCATAGGTAGCGATAAAGCATTCAGATCCAGGTCTTGGTACCCATTTGAGAATCAAATTTTCATTCAAGGAAGAACACTTGGTAATCGCAATCAGCTGACAATCATCAAAATAACCTTCAAACGATTGATTCGATTTGGTTTCAATATGGACAGTACTCTTCTTTTCCTTCACCTCAAAAGCAGATAACTCCAAAGTGGTTGGCTTGATACTCATTTGAACATAATCAGCTGCTGGAGTCACTTTATCAATCAATTGCGTAAATAGTTTACTCGACAAGGTGACATTCCATTCACCCATATGAAGAATGCTTAAATCTGGTAATGCCTCTTCATCCGCTCTTTCAAATGCCATGGGCATATTGTAAATAATTGGAGGAGCATCCGGAATCACAGTGACAATCGTATTATGAAATGCCGTATCATGACCCACATAACATGAAGACATCACCAATACATCATCCTTTTGAATCTTTTTCAAAAGTGACTTGAGATCCTTATTCGTTACCGCAAAGAATTGAATACCTTGATCATTACTCACTTGATAATCAGTAAACATATCTTTTGTCCACACAGATACCAAAGCATTCGCCGAATTAATCGAAGCATAAATCACTACTTCTTCAGGCTCGAAACGAAATAATATCTCACTCGCTTTCGTTGTCACCATTGCGGTCAACATTGTTTTCCATTGCACCACATTCGATAACTCGACATACAAACTAGGATTTGATGATTTGATCGAACGAAACAATTCACTATGACTCAGATTCACAGAATCTATAACAAGTATAAATATAAGTATAGATACAAAAAATATAAATAAAAGTACCTTGATTCAATGGATCAATTTGTTTGAATCCAACATCTTGTTTCTTCTTTTTACTCTTTTTCTCCACAGCTTGTCTACCTCCTTTTCGTTTTTCTCCTACATCCTTTTCTTCCATATCATTCTCTTCTTCTTCATTGTCAACTTGTTCCAAGAACTCATCCACTTCTTGATTATCTCGATCAGTATCCATTGTCAAATGACATTATCTTCTATAAAAAAGAAATACACCGGGAAAAACTCACATAGTAACTCATATCAAAATGAACAAGAAAAAAATGAATGATACATCAAAACCATCTATTCCACAATTGCTCAAGAAAAGTTTATTATTCTTAGATATAAGTATTCAAAGAGGTACTTTCGCCAGGAAAGAATTATATGAAGTTCTCAACTTTGCGACAGATATTGAAAGTACCCTACAACAATACGAAACATCTTCTTCATCTCAAAATAATGAAAAAGATGGGAAAACCATACCCAAAATGACTTTTAGTGGATTATAAACTAAATAAAATATAATAAAAAGAAGGAATATGAGTGGTCTGAATAATAACTTTACCAAATACAATGGTACTCAAAATATCTACAATGAAGCTGATAAAAGGAGACTTTATGTATTATGTAAGAATCGTTATAGTGATGAACAATATTACATGATATGGTTTAGTTTCTTCTTTCTCGGTATCGGTATATGGGCTTATATTAATAATTTCAAACCTTATGACACTGTGGGTGTTTTCATGGCATTAAGTTTTATCATATTTATAGTAGGACTCAATGTCAATAGAGATCGTTATGAACTAAGACAAAGTCTTATGAAAATTGATAAATACCAAAATCCAAAAGATTTACCAAGGACAACTGGTTGGGATACACTATTTTTTCCATTTCGCTATCTACATTGGTTCTTCATTAAAAATAATCCAAAAACATGGAAAGATTTCAAAACCAATCCTGACAATCTAGATGGACTTAATCCCATATGTGAGGAAATGGATGGTATTCTAAAAAAAACCAGAGAAACCGATCGATTATGTTACAAGGTTTATTCCACTGTGGGTATTCTAGCAGTATTGGGTACAGTTTTACGTCTTCATGGCATTGTGAAAGAATCAAATGCTTCTGGTTCTGTTCTTATCATATTATATGAAATGGTCTTTACTATGTACACTACCTGGCAACTTTTATTTGAAAACCTTACCTATCAGAAATATAGATGTTCTAATTTTGATACTAGGGGATATGGTAATGATGCGTACATTGATAATCAAGTGAAGAAAAGAACAGCCGAAGAGCTGAAAAAATCTGGCTATAATGTACAACAACCCATAAATAACACCATATTAAATGCAACCGCTCCCTCCACTAGTGCTTGGGGTCAATTGAATAGCGAGTTTACATTGCACAATTATTATGATTAACCTTCTGTTCAAAGAACTCGAAAAAAATCCATGGAAAGGTCACGTCATTTCATTTCATTTTTTCAAAAGATCGATTCAATCAGAAACCATTTCATTTGATTGAATCATTCCAATCATAATCATTTCATAAAAAAGAAACAAGAAAAAAAAAGGGAATTAAAAAAGAATGAGTTATTATTCCACAGGTCAAGAAACTGCAAACACTAGTATTCGAGATGCTAAAGAGAATCCTCAAGCATCCATTCTCAAAGTCTTGGGTGAAATGTTTGCCAAACCATTTTGTCGATTTGCTAGTATGATGGGAGTATTTTTCGTACTCTTTGGATTAGTAGCTGTCATTGATAATCCAGGTTCAAACTATCCATTTCTCTTCGTCTCTTGTGTCATTGGTTTCACATTTCTGATGATCGCTTTAGCAGGTGCTTACAATGATGGAAGTTTTGAAGCCAAAAGTTCCACTCTCATCATGGGATCTGTCTTTGGTTTCATGTTTGCAATGACTATGACCTTCTTTGTTGTTGGCGCACCTACACATAATGCTCCAGGAGAAAATAGCTATACTTTTAGTCCTTATTCCAAAGGAATGACAGGTCTCGCTCTCGGTTATGGTGGATTCATCATGATTGGTTTTATCAATTATATTAATAACTATGCTGAAAATGTAGATGAATATGTTATCGATTCGATCAACACCTCTTCACCTCTTTACATGAGAGCTAAAGAAGCTCTCCTCAAGATTGCTAATGATAAGCAATTAATAGGAGAAGAACTTGGAAAAGCTGAACTCGAAATTCTCAACGTACTTCAACTCAATCACTTTACAAAACAACAAATTATTGCTGATCTTCGTTATGAAACAGACGGTCAACAATTCGATGATCTAGCTAGACTAGTTCAAGATGAAGTTCATAAATAAATAGATTTAATTAATAATAAATAAATAGATTTAATTAATAAAAAATAAATAAATAAATAAATTATTTTATTATATATGTCAAAGATATACCAATTTGCATTAACCCTTTAAAATAAAGGGTGGGGTGGCCTTCTTTTGTGAAAAAAAAACAACTTCTCTCTTGATTTCATCAAACCTAGATAACCCATTCATGGTGTCTCTGTTGAAGGTTAATTTGATTTTCTTGCTGAGAGAAATTCAACAAGATGAGTCATGAATTGATCTACATTTTGCATTGTTGTATTTTCACCAAATGATATACGTATTGTTCCTTCTGCCATTTCTGGCGGTAAACTTAAACTATTAATAACATTTGAACCTTCCTTACTATACGCTTTACATGCTGTACCACGACTAATACAAATATGTTTCTCATTTAAATAGGCCACTAACTCTGATGCATTTACATTGGCCAAACTTAAACTCATGGTTGATGACATGAAATTCTTACATGAATTCAAACGATAATTAATCTTATTCTTATCTAAACTCTTCTTGATATGTTTATACAAATCCATATAATGCTGTTTCATCTTACAATAATGCTTTAGACTCATTTTCAATGCCAATGACATTCCAAAGATCCCAACCACATTCTCAGTACCCGGACGTCTCTTATTTTCCTGGTCTCCACCAAACATCAACTGTTGCAACTTCACCTCAGGACTCACCAATAAACAACCCACACCCATCGGTCCATGAAACTTATGACCTGAAAATGAAATAGCATCAGCACCAATCTCTTTCATACTGACATCAATCTTTCCTGCGGCTTGTGTCATATCTGAATGAAATAAAGCACCATATTTATGACATATCTTTACCATGGTACTTATATTGGACATGACACTACCTAATTCATGATTCACATAACTAAAACTTACTAAATCTATCTTCTTTTCCTTACTCTTTTCCTTCATAAAGTCACGAAATGCTCTTCCTTTCACTAACCCTACTTCTGTATCCATATAACAAACCTCTATTTGAGGAGACAAGTTATTCTGTATATATCGAAAACAATTCAATACTGCTGGATGTTCTACTCGAGTACTTACAAATACAACTCTATCAGTGGGTTGAACAAGACGAGCTCTTCCTAATATCATCATATTAATCGATTCTGTTGCACCTGATGTGAAAGTTACATAATCAGATGGTATACCAAAACACTTGGCAATGTCATTTCTAGATTTATTCAATACATTTCTTGCCTTTTCTCCCATACTATGTTTACTCGATGCATTTCCCATAGACATGTCCTTATATAACTTGTTCATTTCCTTTCTCACATTATTATATACATATGTATTAGCATTATGATCCAAACATATCAATGAACTCATTTCTTTTTTTCTTCTTCTTTCAACTTTTCTAAATATTCTACACATAAAGTACTTCCATGTCTTGCAGCAGCATTATATACCTGAGAATTAATAGGACATTGATTTTCTATAGCATATCGAAGACAATCCACATGATCTGCTGTCACTGCATTATAACATGTTACAGCATCCCACGAACATCCATGTTCATGAGCAAAGGACAAACATGATAAATGACCTCCTGATGCAGCCATAGCACACGTGGCCTTATCCCATACGTATTCATGTTCGTATAGGTATTTTAAAACAGATAAATGACCAGCACATGCTGCCATAGCAGTGACTCTCACATCATGAGGACAACCTTGCTCATGCAAGTACTCTACAATGGATAAATGTCCATTCATAGTCGCTGCACAAAATACATCCTCATCCCAAGGACAACCTTGCTCGTGCAAATACCTCACCATATCATCATGTCCATTCATCGCTGCCATTTGAACAGTTGTGGAATTCCAAGGACATTGATGTCTTTGAAGAAATTTGATAATAGGTAAATGTCCTTTCAAAGCTGCTTTGTGAGTGGTCTTGACATTCCAAGGACATTCATGTTCGTACAAAAACTCTAATAAAGACAAAAATCCACCATAGGCAGCTGCATTACTCACATGAATATCCAATGGGAATCCATTATCATATGCCCATTTTACTGCTTCGATATTTCCAAAACTAGCAAATAAGGCACATACTTTGGTCATATGACCAAAACTCTTATTTCCTTTTTCAAATAAATATTTAGCCATTTCTAAACGATTGTATTCAGCTACATTCCTAAACCACTTGACCTTTTGTAATGCAAAATTAACTTTTGTTGAAAATAAATCAATCAAATGTATAAATACTTGATAATCATCTCTTTTGATTGATTCGACTACATACTTGTTACTATTAATTTGATTATAATATGCTTCAGGTATGAGAGAACATTCATTCTGAATCAAACGATGAAATGATTCATAAGAAACATTAAACGAGGCCTGAATCAAAGGAATGTCGAGATATAAATCTAAATAATGTAATCGATATTCTTCCTTCTTGGTAAATGTTATAGATCTTTTGTGATACAGACTAAAAAACATATGTAATAATTCTATATCATCTTTCGATATAGATAAATCATGTAATGTAATGCATTTATCCTCACATAATAATCCCACAATACTTTTCTTTCCAAACTCCATTTTCTTATTTACATTCATTACAGACATTCCTGTCATTGCAACACAAAGTAGATGAGGAAACTCTCATTTAAGTTGAACAATGAATAATTACGATACTGATATGCAAAACCTTAATCGTGAAGAACGTATTCAACATGCCATGTTCTATCCTACAAATTTATCAAACTTCGTCAAGTTAAAAAACAATATTTTTATTATCAAATCCTATACTGATATGACTTATTATTAATCTTCAAAACATATATTTGAAGATTTATATAAGTTCTATCAGCAATGCTGATCTATATCAATAGATATGATGGAATATATCAAATAAGAACGTTATGTGGCTTCTCGCTAACCCGAACGGGTTGAATGGTAGAACATATGAATGGTAGAAATAAAACACATTTTCATCGAAAACCATTTTATTATAAACTTGTTTCATTACAAAAAAATCATTTCATCGAAAAACCATTTTATTATAAATTTGTTTCATTACAAAACAATCATTTCATCGAAAAACCATTTTATTTATTATAAACTTGTTTCATTACAAAAAAAAATCTATTTTACCAAAACACTCAATGCTTCACCACTTTGTTCTAACGATTCTTCCTTTCTCGCAGTAGTCAAGGGTTTTCGTGAAGTTGCTGGTGGTGGAGTTGGAGTAGGAGTCGAAGTCGAAGTAACCTCTTCCTTCTTAGGTTCAGGTTCCTTGGGTGCTACAACAGTCACTTCTTTTTTCTCCACCAGTAATTGTGGTTTCGACACTTTACTAACCAATACTTCAATTAATTCCACAAGCTTCTTATCAGTCTGTTCTCTGATACTTGATGATTCTTGATGAGAACAATAGACAACTGGTATTGGTGCTGGTTGGGTATGTGCATTCAATACTTTTTGTATATAAATATAACTTAACAAAATGGCTGCCATCATAACTGCATAAAACCCCAATATAAGCATTAATGTCAAATCATTACAAAATGAGACTTGCATTCGAATATCTGCCACTTCCGATCTTAACTCATCCAAATCACTCACTGTCGCTGATGCTGAAGACATGATCCCTTTTTTTTATTTCTATATTATCTATACAAAAATATTCATTTATATAACTTTATAGTTCAAACACAAAGTGCGGTTTCCATCTTAATTCATTCCAAAACGAATCCAAAATCTTCTTTTTCATTTCGTTTTGGTGGAACTTGATATCTTGATTGTTCATATTCAATCCTTCCCTTGTTGGAATCTTGATGGATCTTGAAGTCTTTTCTTAGAATTGAATAACATTCCATACATCCAATCTTGTCAGATTCATTTGACGTTGGTAATGGAAATATAAACAACCAATCCGTGAAATGGGTAAACTTGTGGGAAAATTGGCAAATATCTTCATGTTTATGATTGGGATCGGAAAGGAATTTGACCAGCTCCTTGATAGTGGCACCATCCAATAAAGACATTTCTTTTTGGATTGTTCTGAATATCATTGGTTTACTGTTTTAGAAAATTGAAAAAAAAAATATATTTTTTGTTACAACAAAGAATCAATCAGAAAAGCATAACAATCAAAATGTCCATGTTCTATAGCCATGTCTAAGAGTTCTTTACAAAGATAAGAATATTTGATTCCCAATAAATATTGTAGACATTCTAAATATCCTTTTTCAATAGCAATATTCACACAATCTTTTTGCACTACGTTAATACCCCACAGTTGGCATAAATGCTTGAGTATGTGCAAGTGTCCATGATAAACTGCTTCGTATACAACCGATTCTTGAGACTCTTGTATTGGATTCGTGTATCCCAATAAAAGGTTAACAATGTCTAAGGATCCTGAAATAACAGCCAATGTCAAAACTTTAGCAGGTATTGGACATTTGTTTTCACATAAGAATTGGAGAGCTTCCATATTCTCTTCCTCGATGGCAATGGTGATCATGTGGCTATCCAGTTGAAGACCTTTACTATATAGATATTTTAGCATTTCAACATGTTTCACCCTAACTCCATTTACCTCAAGGTTTACATGCTCTCTCAAGGTTACAATGAACTTATTAGACGCTAAAAGATTATTAATATATTGTTGACTATCATGGATTCCATTATCCAATAGATATTTTAGTATTTCCACATAACCACATTCAATTACCATTTGTGTATAACGATCACACCATAAAAGACTAGATTCATGTATAAACTTGATACAATCAAGATCACCATTTTTTACAGCGTATTCAACTGATGCCATAGTTATTTTACCGCCTAAATTCAATAAATATTTCATGATATCAATACGACCGTATTCCGCTGCGTGACTTATGAGATAGTCTGCATTCAAATTCTTATTATGATCAATAATATAAACAAATACAGGAAATGATTCCACATCACGGTCTTGTATAGAATGATATAACAAGCTTAAATCAATTCTATGAGACTTATGTGGAATTATGGTACATTCATTGAGAATCAATCTTTTTAAAGATTGGTAATCAAATCTCAATACTGCTTGTACTAATGGAATGTCTAAATAAGCATCCATACGTTGAAGTAAAACTTTAGTCTTATTACTGATCTTCAGAGTATCATAGTGTTGAAAAAAGTATTTCAATACTGCTTTCTCTCCTTTCGAAAACATAGTAAGATGTTTAAAACCGACTCGTTCGTCATCACACTTGACTTTTAATGGTGAATACTTGCCAAACTCCATCATTTTTTCTTGACGTTATGAATGTGAACCAAATGGTCGGATTAAATACTTGTTGATTTTTTTGACATGGTCCGTTCATGTTCAGAAACATGGTTCACGTCCTTTTGATAATTATCAAAGTTTAACCTTGTTGATTTCCAATCACATGAAATGGTCAAGGCCCCATCCCTTGAAGGTTCAATGGAACGGGTTAAATCGATTTTATGTTCCATCGATATTTGTAATGCAGCCTTGACAGCTTTTTGAAACTGTTCTTCATGGAAACGGAACCAATCCTGGGAAAGAATAAATTCCCTCTTCACATTCCTGAACACTGGGATTCGAGTCACACCATTTTTGAAATCCTCAATGACTTGATCACTAACATTTGTCCAAGAAAACCAATCCATCCTTTTGGTTATCCCTTCCCGATTTGGGTCAGCTCCACAGTCGATAAGTATCTCGTAACAATCATGACATCCAGATCGTTTGGCAAGATCCAAAGGAAGTTCTCCAACGACTAACAGATCCGTAGATCCATTGAACTTGATTGCATAGTCTCGAACCGCTCTATGATCATGGGCTAACATCAATTGCCTTAAATGTCTAGCATCGTTTTGATTCATAAATAATTTTGATCTTGTTTGTGACATCTTTCCTCAAAACTTGAAGTTATGACCCTTGTATTGGTAACACTTTCCTAGAAAATTGAAAAATAAATGAATGAACCCTTTTATGAGATTCAAAAATATAAAAACATCATTAGAACAAGAATAACTCATAAATATTGTTTATTCACTATAATTCTTCTTGTATCTCTGTAAATAATGATTGTTTCATAATAGTTTGACGCATACCTTCTTGAAGTAATCCTCTTAAGGGTTCTTCAAATGGAGTCAACTCAACCCAAATATGTTGATCTTCCTCTTCATCATACCATGTATCATATTGATTACCATTCCCTAAGACATTCACCACATGTTGAAATCCTCTCACTTGCTGATAATGTGTCTTCCAAAATTGATGAAACTTGTCACTTATACCCAAGGTTAAATCATTCATATGCGCCCACGCATGCAACTGAGTAGACTTCCATTCATAAGGAGAGACTCGGCATGTATAAGAAGCTAATACAACATGCTGTAATAATAAAGCCAAATTGGTTCCATGAATTTCTAGTAATCGTAAAGATGCTGGTGATAATCCTAAATAACCAATAATAAATTCTCTTAATGAAGATGTCAACTTCTTCCCTCGTCCATCCTGAAATAATTTTGGATATTCCATGGTATCATCGGGTTGATCTGTATCATCTAAAGTAAACATGGTATCATGATCATTGAAAAAAGCCTTTCTTGGACGTGTATGAGCTAGATAACCATACTCCCAAAAAAACCACATATAACCTGATATAGTTTCACCCAATGAATAACTAATTGGCTTTCCTACAAATTCTTTTCTCGCGATTCCATCCTTCACCTTCCATTGTCTTATATACTGATATTTATCATCCGCTATCCCCAAAAATAATAATGGTACATCACTCGACTCTTGACGTTTTAATGTATCTCGAGAATGTTTTGGTTCCCATAAGATCATGGATTGTAATTGAAGACTTCTCCAAGGTATATTGGTTAATCTCATCGCTAAATCTAACCAAGATAACATTAACTTACTCACACTGTATAATATCTTGGTTTCATCCGTATTACTTCTTTCTGTTCGATCTGTTTGAGTGTAGGATATAGTCCAACCATCATCGATGGCTTTTTGCATGATAAAACTAAAAAATGGTTGCATACGACACAATCCAATCATCATTTCATTTCGCATTTGTAATAAACCCCATGGATCATAAAATAATAAAGAATGTAACCCTCTTTGACGATTATTATAAATCATACCTATCTCATTTGCTTTCTTCACCACACTCTCATAATATATCCAAGGTATACCCTTTTGAGTTAGATACAAATATAATATAAACCAACTCAAATGATACAGATAATTACTTTGTAACTTTTCAGGTACATTCCTAACATCCCAATATCTTGTCAAATTATTCATATTCTTTTTCAAATCTGATAATGTTAATTCCTGACAAAACTTTTCAACTATTAATAAATGATTTCTTCTATCCTTTTCATTACTAAACGGTATACGACTACGAGGCATATTCCATCCATACTTAATATCTGGAGAAAGTTGTATATATGATTCGCACCAAATGTCATAATAACACTCTGGATCTGTTAATTGTTCATATTGCTTTAATTGTACCACTCTTGAACCCAACGTAGTTAATGGTATTACCTCGACCCTTTCATTATCACCCATTCTTTTCTTTTCATTCTGAGTTGGTATTGGATTCAGGAATCAAACTAGGATCAATCATTGGTTCTTCTGGTTTCTTTGGAACGGATTCTTCAATAATTGGGTCAAGATCAGGTTCCTCTGAAATTGATTCCTCTGGAACTGAATCAAGTTCCTTTATCACAATAGTTGAACTTTCAGGCTCTTTTTCTGAATTTACTCCTGAACTTGTTCCATCTATATCACCAACTCTTTGTTCTTTATTTGTTTTTGATGCGTCTGTTGTAGTTTCTATAGTAATTTCTTCAGATTCTTCCTTTCCGAAATAATACATGACGAGAATCACTGCCGTAAATATAATGGAAGCATATCCCCATACGAATAATAAACGTTTCCACCACACTTTTGTTGTAATGACTGTATTAAATGTATTTTGTGCAGCAAATGTAAATGAAAAGGCTGCTAACATACCCATGGATGAAAGTATCGTAGGTACTAATGTATGTTCTACTACACTCACTTTGTTTTTCACAGCCATTTATTATATCTCTTTTTTTTTCTTTTTTGAATTGATTATTGAATGATATAAATTAGTTTTCAGTAACTATAAACAAAAAACTCATGTACATGGAAACATTTGCCAATTAATCATTGTTGGTGTTGGAGATGTTTCACTCACTTCTTGTTCTAATAAAATTCTTTCTAATGATCTTGTCTGTTCTAATAGAATCTGCTTTGTCTTGACATGCTGAAATAATCTACCCTGTGGTAAATTATGAATTCTAGATAATTGTCTAAAATACATATTATTACTTAACGATTTTTTAGTCTTTTGATCATCATCATTATCTATTGATCCAATCCGTCTTCTAATATAATAAAATAAATTTAAATCTTTTTGATCAAACTCTGGTATCCCATCACCTCGTAACTCTTTCGATAGTCTCTCTGTACAACTCGCTAAAGAACGTAACGTTTTGCCATTCGATAATATCATTTTATGTCCTTCTAATAATTTTTGAGTTCTACATGACTGTACTCTATGAGGATCACTGGTATGATTATATAAGTTATATTGATTATAGATAAACTCATATACTTCTGGTGTAAACCCATTAAACCCAGCTACCCACTGATCCCCAAACTTTTTCATATGATTTAAAAATGCTGTAGTAGAACTATTGGTTAATACAATATTAGTCGTATTTTGTATATCATCTCTCTCATAATCACGACGGCAAAACATTTTGGATTCATTTCGATCCATAAAGCATTCTCCATCACAATATTTACATCTTCCAATATTATGATCATCACTTGATAATCCAGTAAACCCACCTTGCTTTAACCACATATTCTTTAACATGGTCGTTCGCTCCTTTTGCTGACGCTCCAACGCACGATCATCCTTCAAACGATATTGTTGACCCAACGTTGCTAATGGATACAATCGAGATGCCTGCTGAGGAATACGAATTCGCTTCATTGGCTTTGACTTTTGATTATTAGCAGCTATAGAAGAAGAAGAAGAACTTCCCTTGGAAGAAGAACTTCCCTTGGAAGAAGAACTTCCTTTCTTTGTTGATTCAGTCTCTGAAGGTTCTTTTGTAGGAAGAAATTTAGCTTTCTTAACTACTGGAACATTTGTATCTCTCAATGTCATACGATACTTTAATATATTTTCCACCCCTTTTAACTCAACTTCCTCCTCCACACGTCTCTTCATTCCCACCAATGAAAAATTCCTTTTATTTCAAACACATTACGGAATAAAAGTTTCATTTGTAAAAACTCATTCCGATGATATCAGTTCACAATGATAAATCATATACTGAATGGATGTAAATAAGTTACCTCGATCCACAGTTTACTATGCTTCCTCTACTCAGGAAGGAAATAATGATAATATTCAAAACTCACAGAATCATACTCAATTAGCCAAGAATTTAATCTTTGATTCAAATCATCAATTCTCCCAAGAAGATATTCTACATCCTAATGGAAGGTTTCCATGCTATTATTGTCCCAATCGACCCATCAATACCCCTCTCTATTTCATACCCTCACATCAAGTGAATGAACATCAAATTATGATGTTTCCCATGACACACTGCCACAATTCATGTGTTCTCGGTATGTAACTATATTTTCTGTCTTGATCATAATTATATAAATAGGTTCTATCAATAATATGCCAAATAATTGGCAAATAAGAAGATTATTTGAACAATTATATCCAGGAACAGTAGTACCTCCACCTCGATGTTGCTTTCATATTAATCCACCCATGACTTTGGAACAGTATTTCGAACATATTGGATCCAGAAAAACTACCATTTATGAAGATCCTGATGTACGAACATTTTTTGCAACATTATACTTTTCCAGAGTCAATGGAAATGTCAATGACATACCCATAAGCAACTTTTCTTCACAATATGGTCAACCCGATGCCAATGCTGCTGATATCGGACAACGCGTTGAAAGACCCACCACCACCATGAAAACATCCTACCTTGATGAAGGACACATGACACATCTCGGCAAAGTATTTCCTATCTATGAAACACTATAAACTATTTCTATTTTCCGAATGTTCTTCTATTATTATAAGTTTTTGCAGAAAATGTCTAATTACTATTATTATAAATCGGATGCCATTATTTCACATCGCTATGTGTGCATTGGAGAATGGTTTACTGAAAAGTTAACTGGAGAACTTGTAGATCTGGTTAGGGATATTGATGGAGAACATTTGCTCTATGTTTCTGGAACAAGATATAAACTTTCTACACAAACATCTTTTAACAAGAAGGAACTCACCAAAGAATAACTATTATGATTGTTTACACTTGAATCCATTCATACTTATCCCTAATAAAAGTACATGAAGTGTCAACCTGGTTATCTAATTCAATTCTTGTTCCATCGTTCGAGAAGTAATATCTATACATATACCATGTTTTGTGAACAGTTATGTTAGGATCTAAATAAATCTTTCTGTCTTCATCCTTAATATAACAATGCCAAATATATTCTTTTTCAATGTTTGGATTGTTCTTATCTAGCTCTGATATAGAGATATACCTCTTCTTATCACCATCCCTAATATAATATGCAAAGTCCAAATCAGCTGCTATTTTTGACACGCCTAAGTCTACTATTTCATTTTTGCTATTGGTATAGCAATATTCAGTAAACCGAAGAATATAACATAATTTCCCATCATGTGAAACCATTGGTTTCATATTATCATCATTTTTAACATAGTTTACTCTTTGACCTTGAGCGTTATAATAAAATTGGCCATTATGATCCTTATAAAATAACTCGTAGGGTTTAGTTTCTTCAGATTTTTCTGCGTAATATTCAAGTACCGACATAATAAATGGCCAAATCGCCAAGAGTAAACAACCGGTCCCGAATATTATTGGTGCTATGAGTTGCTTTCCTAACGGAGCTTCTCTAAAGAAAATAGGTATGGTGGATAATACTGCTAATATTAAAAAAAGTATTGTCGCATTCCACAACGAATAACCATTATAATTATAATATAAATGCTTAAATAGTGGTCGACCATTGTAAAATCCAAACAATTCATAATCTTTTATATTTCCAGTAATGGGAAACTTTTTATCAAATTCTTCTTGACTCATTCTAATTTTTGATTGAATCTCTATTTTAATTTTATGAGTTTTATCATTCATCAATTGACCTTGACAACATTTCTTTTGTGATTTTATGTCAAAAGGTGTTCCACCGATTTCATGAGGTGTTCCACCGACTTTATCTATTTCATTTTGGTTACCAACTTTATTTGGTAAATTATCAACTATATCTGGTTCGACAATACCATCCATAGTTGAATTCATTTTTTTTTAGTATAAAGGAAAGAGGAAATAGAAAAGAAAAGAAAAAGATGAATCCAGCTGTATTGTTATTAATACCTTTTTGTGTAAGTTTATTCTATGGTATAGCATCTCCAATCTTTAGTTTTCGAATCTTATTATTATGTAATGCTATATGTTTAATAATCGTTTGGTATATCTACCAATCTCGTTTTATATGTACCCTAAAGCCTAAAACATGTCCTATAAAGAAAAAGAAAAATGGCCTTTACTCCAGAAGAACGCCGAAAACGTCTACGAGAACTCATTAAATTCAAAAAAGATTGTAGATCCAACAAAATTCCTTCCCATTTACAAAACCAATTCCATTCACTAGGTGAAGAAAACAGACAACAACTCACCGCCATGAAAGACATTGCCAAAGCCATCGGACCCATTAAAGCATCCAAAGCATCTCAAAAGTCAGACCCATCCAATATCAGCAGACAATTGCAAAAAAAAGATGAAAAGTATCAAGTAAATGCTAACACTGTTTATAGACCATTCGATACGGAATCAAGCAACTCTTCTGGAACCCTTTCCTTTCATATGCCTGTCATCAAAGTACCCGAACTACATCAAGTCCCTACTAAACCTACTTCAACAATAACAACAAACAAGAAAACAAAGGTAGAAGTAAAGGAATGTATTCGGGAAACTATTCAGGAAAGTTCAAAAGAGAGAGTTGTCATGTCCACACAATCTATTCAACTTTTATTTACTTGAAACAATAATAAAAAGGATATTAATTATGAGTTCTTGTGATGAATTTGTAAATTATATGAGTGTTAACTTACAAACAGTAGATAATTCTACTGCCGGTGCTTCCACCTTTCAGCAAGGTCTTGGATGTATTGCGAAATATAAATCAGACTGTCAAACTTGCAAGTCTGTACCTTATAGCGCTGATTGTTTGTATTGCCTTCAACATACTTGTACTGTATCCACAGATACTTCTGGTAATCCACAATATTGCTGTCCCAAACTGAAAGAAGCTCTTGCATGT
>Ga0214923_10001200_pt1 | contig 37425 bp, 55 predicted proteins | sample LL1510_MetaG_FD_177993 | JGI IMG/M metagenome (GOLD analysis project Ga0214923, IMG submission 177993) | Freshwater microbial communities from Lake Lanier, Atlanta, Georgia, United States - LL-1510 | ecosystem: Environmental > Aquatic > Freshwater > Lake | place: USA: Georgia | collected...
CAGCATATAGCTGTATCAAGAAGTGGTACTTTGTTGCGATGTTTTTTTAATGGCAAACTTGTTAATAGCGCAACAAATACAAATTCATATATTCTGACTGGTGGCGGATATGTTGGGTGGAATGGCAGCTCGGGGTATTTTACTGGATACATGGCAAACATTAGAACGGTAGCAAATGCTGTATACACCGCAGACTTCACTCCTCCCACAGCACCTCTCACCAACATCACTAACACATCCCTGCTCCTCAACTTCACCAACGCTGGTATCTACGATGCCACAAGCAAGAATGATCTGGAGACGGTGGGGTCGGCGCAAGTAAGCACGTCAATATCGGCTAAGTGGGGAACAGGGAGCATTAAATTCAACGGCAGTACGGATTATTTGCGGATGCCTGATACACCGTTGTTAACTATGGGTTCCGGTAACTTTACGATTGACGGATGGATTTATAGAGTTGGCTCAGGGGCTACGCAGATAATTTGTTGTCAGGGCGGGAATACAGGATCGTCAACGTCTTTCGGTTTTAGGCTTGACTCATCTAATAGGTTGTCAGGTTTTGTTTATTCCGGCACGACTGCTTACTTAGGAAACTCAACGGCTGCGGTTTCTCAAAACCAATGGGTTTATGTAGCAATGGTTCGCAATGGAAACACCATCACGCTTTACATCAGTGGAAGCGCAGACGGAACCATATCTGTAACAGGTGTAAGTATTAACGACTCTACTCAACCATTAGGCATAGGAACTTACGGCGATTTGGCTGCCGATTATTTCAACGGCTATATGCAAGATTTCAGAATTACTCGGTACGCAAGAGATGTCACGGTAGTGCCAACAGCAGCGTTTCCCACCTTATGAGCTTAACTATGTACTGGACTAAAAACGGGTCTATCCCATCACAAGAAACCGATGGAACAGAGGGCTGGCAACAGGCTCCATCACCACCGACAGACATTCCTGAAGGCAAGGAACTTGTATGGTTGAACTGGGAATGGATCATCCGTGACCCTAAGCCACAAGACAGAGCAGGTTACCAGTGGAATTGGCAGCACGATACAAGAAGCTGGGTAGAAGGTTCGTGGGGAACAGTTGAGGTTCCTGTCTTTGATGACCAAGCAGAGCCTACGTTGGTTATTGAGTCTCTAACATCATCACAGGTATCTGTGCTAACTAGTTCTCAAATTGTTTTATAAAGTTAGCAATAAGTTGATGTTCTTCAGCAGTACCGTCATTCTTAATACGGTTAGCTCTCCACGACATGATGATTACGTTACCTTTAACGTATCCCTTAGAGGAATCAATCCTGTCAAAGCTAGGTGAATTATCTTGACGGTGAGCTGCATGATAGTCCAACTCAATACCTAATATCGGACAATGAGTAGGGAATGTTATGTCAGCAAACGATATATCCCATTCATGTTTGTAGTTAGATGCTTTCTTACGTCTAAACTTTTCCCTGATGGTTTGATAAAAGTCTTCATAGCGTACAGCAGACTCTTCAGGGAAATGACCCCACTTGTCTTTATAAAGTAATCGTTTACGGACAGCAGCGGCTTGTCCTGGTAGTTGTTCTGATGTCAGCCTACCACTATTAACTAACTTCATAAACAGTTGATTAACACGTTGTCTACTAACTTTACCTAACTGCTCTCTGATTTCTTCAGTGGTTTTTCCTTCCAACACTGAACGATAAACAAGATCAATACGTTCCTGTGGTGTTAAGTTAGTTTTAGCAAAGTGTAATGATTTCATAGAGTCTCCCGAAATAACTATGGTAACACGGATAACCAACATAGTCAAGAGACTTTACAACAATATTTCAAGTGTGGTAAAATAACAACAATGGATACTATCAAGTTAACACAGTACTACGAAGAGCGCTTTGATCTCATGAGCCATCCTGGATGGAAAACTCTGATTGAAGATGCTAAAGAGTACAGAGATGCAGTAGCGGACATAACCACCATCAATGATGGAGAAGAGCTACAGCAACGTAAAGGTCAACTAAAAGCATTAGATTGGCTCCTGACAATGAAAGAAGTCTGGGAAAAAGCCTATGAGGATTTAACTAATGAGATTACTGAATGATTTTGAATGCGATAACGGGCATGTAAGCGAACATATTACTGATCGTTATCAACTAAGTGTGCAATGCCCACACTGTGATTTGTCAGCTAAACGTCTATTAGCAGCACCGAGAAGTAAATTAGAAGGTATCACTGGTGCTTTTCCTTCTGCTTACGACAAATGGGCTAAGGTTCACGAACAGGCAGCTAAAGCAGCACAATCTAAGTCCTACTACAAGGGATAACTTAGATTCTTTTTTAATTCCTAACAATTGGGTTATCCCGACTAGGAGAACAGATGGCTAATTTTGTAGATTCTTTAGATGAAGACACCACTAACGATGAGTTTCAAGCAGAAGCAGTAAAGGCTGAAGCACCAACACAGGAACCTGTGATCCCTGAGAAGTATAAGGGTAAATCATTAGATGACATCATTAGGATGCACCAAGAGGCTGAAAAGTTAATTGGTCGTCAAGCACAAGAAGTTGGTGAAGTTCGTAAGTTAGCGGATGAACTAATCAAGAGGCAAATCACACCGCAGGAAACTGCACATAAAACCATCGAAGATGATACTGACTTTTTTGCCGATCCTGTTAAGGCAGTACATAAAGCAGTAGAAACACATCCAGCAGTGCTTCAAGCTCAACAGGCTGCAGCACAGATGGCAAGGATGCAAACAGCAAACAGGCTCGCTCAAACTCATCCAGATTACTCAGACATCTCTTCTGATCCTGAGTTCGCTGAATGGGTTAAGTCTTCACCAGTTCGTCAAAGGTTATACATAGAAGCTAACAATCAGTTTGATTTTGATTCAGCTAATGAGTTGTTAACTAACTTCAAAGCATTGAAGAGAGCTAAGCAGGAAACTGTACAGCAAGCAGCACAGCAGTTAGAAGATCAAAGAGAACGAACATTGAAAGCAGCTACTGTATCTATTGATGGCGCTACAGGTGAGCAGAGCAAGAAAATTTATCGTCGTCAAGACCTTATTCGGCTTCAATTAACTGACCCTGATCGCTATATGGCTTTACAAGATGACATCATGTTAGCTTACAGTGAAGGTAGGGTTCGATAACCTAAACTTAAAGGAAACTTAAAAATGGCAGCAGTAGCATATCCTGGAGGAAGTACCTCCATTGTAAACAAGACCAACGCAGATAAATTTATCCCTGAGATTTGGTCAGATGAAATAATCGCAGCCTACAAGAAGAACCTTGTTATGGCTAACCTCGTCAACAAAATGACGATGCGTGGTAAGAAAGGTGATGTTCTTCATATTCCTAGCCCTACTCGTGGTGCAGCGGTTGCTAAGGCAGCTAACACTGCTGTTACGATTCAGGCTAACGTTGAATCTGAAGTTCAGGTCAACATCAACAAGCATTATGAGTACTCACGCCTTATCGAAGACATCGTTGAAGTACAGGCACTGTCATCGCTTCGCCGTTTCTACACTGAAGATGCTGGTTACGCTCTTGCTACTCAGGTAGACAGCGATCTTATTCAGATTGGTCGTCTGTTCAACGGTTCTCATGCTGCTGGCGCTACTGGCGACTACAGTGTTGCTGGTACAACCACTGCCTACATTGGTGGTGATGGTACTACTGCATTCGTAGGCGGTGCTGGTGCTGGTAACGCAACTGCATTGACTGATGCTGCTATTCGTCGCACTATTCAGCGCCTTGATGATGCTAACGTACCTCAAGATAGTCGTTACTTTGTTATTCCTCCTGTTGCTCGTAACACCATGATGGGTCTTGCTCGTTTCACTGAGCAGGCATTTGTCGGTGAGCAAGGTGGTAACAACACCATCCGTAACGGTCAGATTGGTGATGTATACGGTGTTAAGGTATTTGTTTCTAGCAATGCTGACACTGCATACGCTTCTTCTGGTACTGCTCCTCGTGCTTGCCTGATGTTCCACAAAGACGCTTTAGTCCTTGCAGAGCAGATGGCTGTTCGCTCACAGGCTCAGTACAAACAAGAGTATCTGGCTACGCTGTACACTGCTGATACACTGTACGGTGTTGCAGAGCTTCGCAACGATGCTGGTATTGCTTTGATCATTCCTAGCTAATACAAGCACTATAGAGAGGCTGCTTCGGCAGCTTCTCTTTTATAAGGGGTTACTATGGTCACTTTTAGATGTATATGGTCAAACAACTTAATGAATGTTGAATATGACTTTGATATTGCTGAGATGAGAAAACATCCTGATTACGAAGAAGTAAAAGAAGAGCAACCAAAACAAGAAACTAACAAACAAAAGGTTACTAAGAACACTAAAGAGGGTTGACATGGCGCTTAAGATCAAAGGATCTTCTACTGCTGGTGCAGTACCAACAACGTTAGAAAATAGACAACTAGCTGTTAACACAACAGATAAGAAACTGTTTGTTGGTGATGGCACTAACGTTCAAACACTAACAGGTACGATAGCATCACAGGATGCCAACAATGTAAACATCACTGGTGGTACGATTGCTAACGTATCACTACAGAATATCATCCCTGTATCATCTAACGTTAGCTTCCAAGAATTCACTGCTTCCGGTACTTGGACTAAACCAGGTAACGCCACCTTTGTCATGGTTGAATGTTGGGGTGCTGGTGGAGGAGGTGGTAGTGGTAAAAGAAACAATTCGATTTCTTGTGGAGGAGGTGGAGGTGGAGGAGGCGCATTAGTAAAATTTATGTTTAGAGCGTCTGATTTGCCTTCGACTGTGTCAGTTACCGTAGGCGCTGGTGGCACAGGTGGAGCTGCTGTAACAGTAGATAGTACGAATGGGAACAACGGTACGACAGGAGGCAACACATCGTTCGGTTCTTACTTAACAGGATACGGCGGTAGCGGTGGAGGTGGTGGTGAGACTTATACAGGATACGGCGGTGGCGGTGGTGGTAGCGGTAGCGCCGGTAGTTTGTCCATTATTGGTGGCAATGGCGGTTATCCTACTGGATCAATGGGAGGAACAGCTTCAGTTGGTGGTCAGTCTAACACTAGTGGCGGTGGTGGAGGTAGTTCCACTTATGGTTCTGGAAACACTGAATGGGGCGGTGCTGGTGGAGGTCCTGTTAGTTCAAATGCTGGTTATCCTATAGCTTATGCAGGTGGATCATCAATATACGGAGGAGCCGCTGGAGGTGCTGGAGGTTCTGTTAGTAACTACACAGGTAGCACAGTAGTATATTCATCAAGTGCTGGTGGAGCCCCTAATTCCTTTGTAGCAGGCGGTGGTGGAGCAGCTGGTACTACAGGTGCTAATGGACAAGATGGTGTTCAAAACAGTGTTAGAAAAAGTGGTTCCGGCGGTGGCGGTGGTGGCGCAAGTCTTGCAGCAGTAGCAGGTACGGGTGGAGCTGGCGGCACAGGTGGTGGAGGTGGAGGAGGAGGAGGTGCTTCACAAAATGGTTACAACTCCGGTGCTGGTGGCAATGGCGGTAACGGTATCTGCCGTGTCTATACTTGGTAAGGTGATGCTATGAGATGGGCAATCATTAAAGATCATGTCGTTGACAATGTAGCGTTAGCTGATGAAGCATACGCAGTACAGCAAGGATGGATTCCTTGTCCGGACTTCGCAGGACCAGGATGGGGTTATGTTGATGGTACGTTTACAGAGCCTTTGCCGGTAACAATTACAGAACCACAAACACCCACTAAAGAAGACCTGTTAGCTCAATTACAAGTAATACAACAGCAGATACAGTCGTTAGGAAACTAACATGGCACTGCAAGCTGATGAACATGTAAAGCAGTTAGGTGATGCTTTATCAATTATCACTGTTGTAGGTACACTAACAGAGCTAATCCCTGCCATAGCAGCTATCTTAACTATCATATGGACTGCTATACGGATATGGGAAACAGATACAGTACAACGTATGTTTGGAAAGAAGGAGAACACAAATGCCGACAGTAGGGACTAAGAAGTTTCCATACACTGCTAAAGGAAAGAAACAAGCGGAAGAGTATGCGTCAAAGACAGCAAAGAAGATGCATGAAAAAAAAGAATCTAAAGCAATGAAGGCTAAAGAACGTAAGATGGGTTATCCGTCATGAAGAAGAACCCTGCTAAGGTAGGTAAAGTTATGAGAGAGTACAAAGAAGGTACTCTACACAGTGGTAAGAAAGGACCACTAGTTAAGTCTCGCGAACAAGCAGTTGCTATTGCGTTGTCAGAGGCTGGTATGGCTAAGAAGAAAAAGAAATGAAACAAGGTTTATACGCCAACATTCATGCTAAACGTAAGCGTATTGCTGAAGGTTCTTCTGAAAAGATGAGAAAGCCTGGAAGCAAGGGTGCTCCTACTAACAAAGATTTTAAGGAGGCAGCTAAAACTGCTAAGAAGAAATGAAAGATTCTAGGTTAGCAAGAGCGGGAGTGTCTGGATATAATCAACCTAAAAGAACACCAGACCATCCTACCAAAAGCCATATTGTTGTAGCAAAGGACGGTGATCAAGTTAAGACGATTCGTTTCGGTCAACAAGGCGTTAAAGGTTCTCCTGAGGGTACTGCAAGGAATAAATCATTTAAGGCTCGTCATGCAGCAAACATAGAAAAAGGTAAGATGTCTGCTGCGTACTGGGCTGATAAGGTGAAATGGTGATGGCTACTTATCTAGACTGCATCAACGGCGTACTAAGAAGGCTAAGAGAAACTGAGGCTGCTAGCCCTATTGACAATGCGTATGTTAAGTTAATTGGGGACTTTGTTAACGAAGCTAAGCGTGAGATTGAAGATGCTTGGTCTTGGTCAGTGCTTCGTACCACAAAGACGATCACTACTGTTAGCGGTACTCAGAATTATCAGATACCAGACACAAATCCTAGAAGTAAGATATTAGTTGTCTACATACCATCTGTCTATAGAGATCTAACACAGGTATCTCAGGATCAGATGCACATGTGGAATAACACACAAGCACAATCCTCTGGTACACCACAGAACTTTGCTGTAGGTAACTCTGTTAGTTCTACAGGTGTGTTAACTGTTGACTTATGGCCTGTACCAGCATCAACACTTACGGTTAAGGTAGACTGTGTTGTACCACAGCCAGATCTTGAGACAGCATCAACAACTGTTTATGTACCGTCAGAGTTAGTTATCCAAGGTGCTTACTTAAGAGCTATCAACGAACGTGGTGAAGATGGTGGTCGCTTAAGTGAACAGCAGGGAGAACTCTATCGTAAAGCAGTGGCATCATACATAGCCATTGAAGCAGAAAGATACAAAGATGAAACTACTTGGGAGTGGGTTTAATGTCCGCTCCTTTACAATCAGTTAGCATAGTAGCGCCTGGCTTTGCTGGTCTTAACACACAAGACTCTTCACTAGGACTTCCTAAAGAGTTTGCGTTAAGAGCAGAAAACGCTGTCATTGATCAATATGGTCGTATTGCTAGCAGAAAAGGATGGGATAACCTAAACAGTGCTGTTGGCTACAGCAATACAGAGCCAACACTGATTACTGAGATCATTAAGACTGACGGTACACCAATCATTGCATCCATCGGTGATAACAAAATATTCACTGGTACGTCTACGCTAACACAGGTATACAACGGTTCTGCTTGGACAGCACAGAACTGGAAGGCTGTAACGTTTAACGGACATACGTACTTCTTTCAACGTGCTCATGATCCGGTTATGTTTGACCATGCTGCTAACACATGGACACTAATGTCAGCACATGCAGGCTATTCAGGTACTGTACAGTTAGCTAATGAAGTGTTAGCTGCTTATGGTCGTATATGGGTTGCTGATACAACATCAAACAAAAACACTGTATGGTGGTCAGATGCGTTAGTAGGTCATAAATGGACTGGAGGTAATGCTGGTTCTATCAGCATTGAAAAAGCATTCACTAATGGTACTGATAGCATCGTAGCATTAGCAGCCTTTAACGGCTACTTAGTTATATTTTGTAAACGATCTATTGTTATCTATACAGGTGCTACAACAGATCCATCATCTAACTTGTCATTGGTTGAGGTTATTGATGGTGTAGGGTGTATCGCTAGAGATTCAATACAAGATGTCGGTACTGATATCTTTTTCTTATCTGATACAGGTGTTCGTAGCTTAGGTAGGATCATACAAGAGAAGTCTCCTCCTTTGTTCGATGTATCAAAGAACATAAGAGATGACCTTATTGCTGATGTTAACACCAACAACGGTACTACTGACATCAGATCAGTGTACTATGAAAAGGATGGTTTCTATCTGTTGTCATTACCTACAGCAGGCGTATCATATTGTTTTGATCTAAAGGGTAGGTTACAAGATAATTCATGTAGAGTTACTAAGTGGACTATAGCACCTAAGTCATTAGCAGCTACTTCAACAAGGAAGTTGTACTTAGGTCGTATATCGTACATTGGTGACTATGGTGCTTTACCTTCTGACAATGGTAACTCTTTTAGGTTCGCATACTACACAGCACACCTAGATGCTTCTGCACCATCAGTGTTAAAGATGCTGAAGAAGTTATCTTTGTTTCTTATCGGTGGTTTAAACACTAACGTGTTCTTGTATTCTGCTACTGACTATAACTCATTGTACTCAGCAACACAGATTAACAATATTGGCGGTACAACACGATCAGAATACAACATAAGCGAATACAACATTGCTGAATACAACAGCGGAGCATTTGTAAACAACGCTAAGGTTAGCTTAAATGGTACTGGTAGGGTATTTCAGATTGGTATAGAGGCTAACATCAGTGCAGATTCTCTTTCTATTCAACAGATGGATGTTTACTTCAAAACAGGTAGACTTGCATGAGTAACTATGTAAAAACAACCAACTTTGCTGCTAAAGATTCTTTAGTGACGGGTAACCCAGCTAAACTAATCAAAGGTACAGAGATCAACACAGAGTATGACAACATTGCCTCTGCTGTCTCTTCCAAAGCAGATCTAGCTTCACCAACATTCACTGGTACTGTGACGTTACCAACTGGTGGTGTTGTTTATGATGATGGGACATACTGATGAGTACCTCTACATTAACTCAAGAAGATAAAGTTCTTGCCTTAAACAACATATTAACAACACCTGTTGGCACTCCGAACATTACACAGCAATTGTTTGATCAAGCATCAAAGATTGTTGATAAAAATCCAGGTGGTAAAGTAGATACACCGTTTGGTAATTTGTTTGCTAGAGATGCTGCTTTTTTATACTCAGAGTTTAATAAACTAGGTGTATCTAATCCTTATAAGTTATCAGCACAGGTTGTTGGTGATGGTCCTGATGCTGTTGTTAAATACACTGATGGTACTACAGGTAATGTTATCCAAGAAGTTAAAGTATCTGAAGGTGGTTCACTTAAGTTAGGTCTTACAGGAGGTAAAACAGGTGATGTTAAAGGCTATGACCTTTACATGGTTCCTGGTACTTCACCTGGAGGACAAACTAACTTAACATTGGCGTCTGAAAAAGTAGCTCCAGGACAGTGGGTAAAGTTTAGAGATAACATACTTAAACCTGTTGCCATAGCCGCTGCTGCTTATTTTGGGGCTCCTCTTCTTGGAGAAGCCTTAGGTATTACAGGTGCTGGTGCTGCTGGTGCTGGTGCTACAGCCTCTTCTGGTTTAGCTGTTGCTGGTGTAGAAGGAGCTGCCGCTCAAGCTGCTTTATCAGCTCAGCAGGCTGTATTGGCTGCTGGTGGTACAACTGCGGCTGCAAACATAGCCGCTGACGTAGCTGCTGGTAACGTTGCTGCTGGTTTGTCCGTTGCTGATGCGGTTGCCGCTGGAACAACAACAGCAAAAGAAATAGCTGCGTTAGGTGCTGTAGATGCAGCAGGTAACATCGTAGGTGGTGGCGGTGCTATCACAGCTGGTACTACAGGTGCGCTTACAGGCGCTAATGCGTTGTCAGGGACAGTAGCAGGGAGCACTTTAGCAAGTACAGCAGCTAATGCCGCTAAAGCAGCGACACCAGGATTACTTAGCAACGCTATTTCTGCTGGTACTAACTTAGCATTAGTTGAGGATGCTGCAAAAAAACTACGTGATCAAGGAAAGATAAGTCAAGAAGAATATAGTAAGTTAGCTGGTGAGTTAGAAAGTAAATACACTAACTTAGGACTGTTCGGACAGCAAGGCCTTTACAATGTTGGTAAAGAAGCAGCTGGAATGGTTGGTCAGTTTACACCTTATGGTGTTACTAATCAGTTGTTTGGTTCTACTGTGAACCCTGAAACAGGTGCTTTACAAACTAACTTAACTGCTGCTGGTGAAGCGTTATACAACCCATTTGCTAGGGTAGCAGCACAGTCTGCACAGGCTGCTGAGATGACTAACGTTGATCAGTTAGCTAAAGATTATTACAACAAAGTAGCTGCTTTGTCTGCTCCTGAAACTGCTCGTCAGAGGCTTGCCCTAGAGGAGAGAATGAGAGCACAAGGTAGGCTAGGGTTACTAAGTAGTACCGTAGACCCTGTTAGTGGAAGAGAGATAACAACATCTGCACCTGAACTGTTAGCACAAGAACAAGCTATAGCTCGTCAACAACTAGAAAGAGAACTACAATCTAGACAAGCTGCCTTAGGTGAAAGAGGTACACTAATCGGACAAGGAACTGCTGCGTACAGTCCTATTAGTAACTTGTTAGCTATGCAGGCACAGCAACAACAGCAATCAGCACAGTTAGGGCAAATGGCTCAGCAAGGTAGGATAGCTGCTGCTCAATTGTTTGCTCAACCTGCTGCACAAGGGTATACTAACGCGGTACAGGCAGGTATTGCTGGATTAGGCCAAACAGGTCAAACAGAACGTCTTGGTATTGCTTCTAACTTAGCAGCACAACAAGCTGCTTTAAATGCGTTAGCAGTAGGTAGAACCAATGCAGCTAATACATTACTTTCTCCTCAGGCTTTGAACCCATTAGTAACAGCAGGGACAAACATCATAGGATCAGCAGCGGATAAACTACTTGGTAGCATTGGTTTAGGTTAAGGATAAATCATGGCACAACAACAGGACATGGGTTTGTTTGGTGTTTCACCGCAAGATATTTTAGCTCAACAACAAAAGGCTGACCAAGAGTTGGCTATGCGTCAAGCACAGTTTGCTCCTGGTCAGGGTTTGATGTATCAAGCTGCTAGTGCTGGTCAGCGTGCCGGTAGAAGTATTGCTGGTTTGTTTGGTATAGAAGACCCTGCTTTGAAAGAAGCAACACAGATGGATGAGCTTAAGAAAGCAGTGGCTTCTCAGTGGGATGGATCAGATCCAGAGAAAGCATTGGAATTGTTTGTACAAGAAGCTAACAAACGTGGGTTTACTTCACAGGCTCTAAAGGCTTCAGAGAAGTTAACTGATCTTAGGATGAAGAAGGAAGAGAAAGAAGCTACCATTGGTCTTCGTAAGGCGCAGACAACAGAGGCACAGAGGAAAGGTGAAGCAGCAGGTCAGGAGAAGCGACCAGAGTTTGTTCGTTTACAAGAGGAAAGAAACAGACTTCAACAATTGTTAAACATGTCAACGGATGATGCTGAGAAAGAAGCGCTAACAGCACAGATAGCAGAGATATCTAAATACTTAGATAAACAGAGTTCGTTTGCCCCAAAAGCGCCTCCTAAACCAGAGTCGTTTGGTGTAGATAGGGAAGCTATTTCAAAAGAAATGTACGGTAAACGCTTTGGTGAGTTAACACAACAAGAACAACAAGCTGTTAACAAAAGAGTTGTAACCGAATCTAGGACAAACCAACCAAGTATCAACATTACCCTACCAAAAAACTTAAAAGCTATTGGTGAAGTTAGACAAGATTTTCTAAGAACGATTGATCCAAACGTAAAAGCATACAACTCTGCTAGTACATCAGAAACAATGTTTGATCAAGCATTAGCAGGTAACTTCCAAGGATGGAGAGCAGCGATTACACAGTTAGCTAAGTCAGTTGGTGATAGTCAGATCAGTGCTAGAGAAATTGACGCATATGGATTAGACCCAAGTTTAGTCGGTAATATTGTCGACAAAGCTAACACATTATTAACAGGAACACCTTCTAGGGACACAATATTAGGTGCTAAGAAGATAGCAACAGCTATTAAAAATATCAATCAACAACGAGCACGTAAAGAACAAGAAGTTTATTTGGATCTTGCTACGAAAGCAGAAGGGTATTCACCAGAAGCTAGGAGATACTTTGACTTACCGTTCCTCGCGCCTGGTACTGATACAGGTACAAATCAAAAAACAACATCTCGTGGTACAAGATACACCGTTGAATAATTAAGGAATAAGAATGCCTACTTATACGATTAACGGTAGAAGGGTAATAACAGAACAACCTTTATCAGATGACGAGATTGATGAGATTGCTGCTTCTCTACCTACAACTAGTGGAGTAACACCTAAAGAGTTATCTAGAGTATTCCAACGTAATCGTCCACAACAAACAGGTGTACCTACTGGTGACTACTTAAGTGATGTGGTTAAAGGCGCTATAGCAAGGTTTGGTCCACAGGTTATGAGGGTTATAGGTGGTATGGAAGCTCAGTTGGAGACACCTTCTACACAACCTTCGTTAACACAAAACATTGAACAACAATTCATTAGACCTGTAGAAAAAGCAGCTCAACAGGCTATTGGTTATCAGCAGATAGCGCCACCATCTAAAACAGCGAGAGCTATTGGTGCTGGTATTGAATCAGCATTAGATCCTGTTAGTATAGCATCAGGTGTTGGTGGTATTGTGCCTAGAATTATGGCTGGATTCTTACCAGGTGTTGGTGCTGATATTGGTAGTCAGTCTTTAGAAAAGTATGGTACAGAGGCTCAAGTAGTAGGTGCTTTGTTAGGTGGTGGTACTGTTGGCGCTGTTCAAGGTACGTTACCAAGGGCAACCTCAATGGTTGAGAAGGCTAAACCGTTGGTGCAGCGTATGCGTGGTAATGTTCCTGAAGAAGAGGTTCTACGACAAGCCGACAACACTGTAACTTCTATCTTCCAAGCAGCAGCACAGGCTGATCCTAAGTTTGCTGAAGCATTGGCTAAGTCACAGCAGATCAGTGCTACAACAGGTGTGCAGTTACCAGCATCAGCGATACTAAACAACAATCCTGTGATTGCTGATCTTATTAGAAACTTAGCAACAAGAGATCCTAAGTTCCGTAGTCAGTATGGTTCACAGTTTGAACAAGCAATGGATACTTTGTCAGGAAGAGCTACCAGATTGTTTGGTGATCCTACGCAGGCTAACTTTATTCTTCAGCAAACACTAAAGAACATACCTTTAGATAAGGTACAACAACGTAGGCTTGACGCTCTTAACCAACAAATAGCTAAGTCTTCTACCTTTAAAGTTGAAGATCCAGAGGCTCTTGGTACTCGTGTTGCTAAGTTAGTTGAAAGACAGGAAAAAGAAGCTAGAGAACTTACACAACCTTTCTACAAAGCTGCTTTTGATTATGCAGAACAAAATAACATCAATCTACCAGCCGCAGGTGTTGAGGATATCTATAGATTTGTAAACGATACAAGAGCTGCTGATAAGTTTTTCTCTTTTCCTTCTATATGGAATAAAATAACAAAACCACCGTCAGAGAGAAACCCAGGTGGCTTTGGTCCAGTTAAAGACGAAGCAGGTAACTTAGTCTTTAAGGATGCTTCCATAGCTGATATAGACTCTTTAAAAAGAGAAATCAACTTACAACTTAGAAAAACAAAAGACGATCCAGCATCACAAAGATTGTTGTTATCCCTTAAAAACTCCTTTGAAGACACGATCTCTAATGTATCAGAAGACTTTAGTCGTCTCTACAAAGCAGCAGACGCTGCATACTTAGAACGTGTCGGTCTTCCTTTTAATCAAGAGGCTATTAAACAGATTGATAGAGCTAAGTTTAACGAGGCTGTTCTTCCTGCCATCACTAAAAACAAATCAGCATTGTCTCAGTTTGTGGATGCTACTGGTGAAGAAGGAAGAGACTTAGCTATGAAGGCTTTTCTGATGGATTTTGACCGTGTTGCTGTTAAAGATGGTGTCATTGATCCTAAAGTAGCCCGTAAGTGGTTGAAAGAAAACTCTGGTGAGTTAGTTGTTCTTGGTGATAAAGCTGATGTTATACGCAAAGCAGTCACTGATGTTACTGAACTGAACGCACAGAAAACAAGAATCAACAACGCATTCACAGAAGTTAGAAAAGGTAAGTTACTTGAACTAGAAGGTAAAACTGCTCAGGACATCGTCAACAACCTGTACAGTAACCCTGCTAATGTAGATCGTTTCTTACGTACTCATGGCAGTAACATTGATACATTGAATGCTGTTAGATCGTTTATGTTAGATGATATTCTGTCAGCACAGAATCCAATAGAGGCTCTAACAGATCGAACACGTAAGGCTACTTACGACAAAGTCTTTGGTCCTACGTATGCTAAGAATGTAGAGAATCTTGCTGAAGCTGCTCGTAGGTTATCTGAGAATCCTGCTGATGTTAAGTTTAACGTAGAAAAAGTACCTAAAACACCTGTAGAAGAGTCTTTAGGTTTTACACCAGAATCAGCGTTTTCCAAGGCTAGGGATAGATTTACATCAGCACCTTATGTAGCTGCTGCGTTATTGTCTAAGTTTTGGGCAAAGCAGACAGCAGCAGCCACTGACGAGAAGCTAAAGACTTTATTGTTAGACCCTAAAGCAACTAGGATATTGTCTGAAGCACTGACACCTAAAACTGACGGTACGTTGGATCTTACAGCAGCTAAAAGGTTAGTCGATTTAGGTAGGAAAGCAGGTATTGATTGGACTACGATGGTTATCGACGATGCTGCTAGAGGCGCTATTAGAGCTATTCCAGCTATTCAGGCTGGTATGCCGGAGGAGATGCAGTGATGTTTGAACTCATCGGTGCTCTTATCGGCGGTGTGTTTAGGTTAGCCCCTGAAGTGCTGAAGATCTTAGATCGTAAGTTTGAAAGAGAACATGAGCTAAAGAAGTTAGACGTTGAAGTCTCTATTGCTAAGATGCAGGCAGAGTTTGCTCTACAGCAGGGACATCAGCGTCTACAAGAGCATGAATTAGATGCTATAGGCGAAGCATTCAAACAACAAGCAGAGTCTGATGGTAAGGCTTGGAAGTGGGTAGCGTCACTGTCAGCACTAGTTAGACCAGCAGTGACTTACTGGTTTGTTTTCTTTTACTCAGCAGTAAAGATTGCAGGGCTTTACTTAGCTTTCTTACAAGACGGTAGTTGGACTTCTGTGCTCATCACAGGCTGGACTGATTTCGATGAAGGAATGCTTGCTATGATACTTACGTTCTGGTTTATTGGTAGAGTATGGGAATCAAAGAAGTAATCTCAATTGCTGAGCCATTGATTAAGAGATTCGAAGGATGGAGAAGTAAACCTTATCTGTGTAGTGCTAACGTACCCACCATAGGTTGGGGGTCTACTATGTATGAGAACGGAGATAAGGTAACCTTAGATGATCCTGAGATCACAAAAGAAAGAGGACAGGACTTGTTCGAACTTGATGCAGAGAGGTTCATACTTCAAGTCTACAAAGCCTGTCCAGTGTTGACGAAACACAATAACAAAGCTGCTGCTATCCTTAGCTGGACTTACAACTTAGGCGCAGCTAGGCTTAGATCATCCACGATGCGAACAAGAATAAACCAAGAACGATGGGAGGAAGCTGCTCAAGAACTAAAACGTTGGAATCTTGCAGCAGGTAAAGTAACCAGAGGCTTGATTCTTCGTCGCGAAGCTGAGGCATCACTCTTCCTTAGCCCATCCAATGACAAAGCTAAAGATAGCAATGTTAATAAAGATGAAGAACCCTTCGAGAAAAGCCTCGTCTCCGTCCTTGTCAGTTACGACAAAATCATCAGAATAGCAGATACCAAGCATAAACCCTGGCAGAAATGACCAACCCCATACATTAGGCATAGTTTTCCTTAGTGACCGTTAGCCCTCCTTGATGGAGGGTTTTTTTATCTATTTAGATCTCACAGACACCCGAAACACATGCCAATTGCTGAGCACCTTCGACGTTATCATCTACTTCCTTAAGATCATCCCAGTTGATGTTCGTAGGCATTTTACTTAAAAGTTCGTTGTACTCCTGTTCAGTACATGTCTCATAAGGAGCCTGCCTATACGTACCACCATCCATTGGCAAGAACGATACACCAGTACAGATATCGAAGTTCCTGTACACCCAAGCCCCTACAGCAGGCCAATCTTCTTCGTTCACTGATATCGTCACTGAAGGCTTATGTTCGCACCAGTTAAGTTGGTATACCTTCCATAGGTTTAAGTGTTCAATAGATGATACGTCATCTCTAGTCACTGCTGACTCTGGAGCCTTCATAGGAAATGAGAACACTGTTGTACTATCTGGCCTCATCACACAAGGCTCATTAGGGATACCCTGGCTGATCATAAACGCCGTAAGAGGATCTTTTTTATCCGATCTAACACGTCTAATGTAATACGGAGCATGTTGTGGGTGAATTCCACTAGCAGTGCCACACAGCTGAGAAACAGTACCAGAAGGCTTAACGCAAGTGATCGCAGCAGAGACGGGAATGCCCAAAGCACTCGCTGTAACTTCATTCGTAGTGACTGCCTCATGCTTAAGATCCTGTAGTGTTAATGGTAATTTATAATCATTAGGATCATTTAACAATGGGTTGTCGTAGATACCTGTTAGTGATACACCCAATAGACGCTCTTCAGAAGTGTTTCTCTCCCATATCTTACGTAGGTAAGGGAAGTCAGTCATTGTGCTCTGCCAAGTGCCTAAGATAGACGCTACACGTACTTTGTAGCGTAGATCCTCAACGGTATCTGTAGCTCTGACAATGACCTCAGTGAGGTTACAGAATTGGTAAGGACGTAGGATAATCTCACTACAGGGATTCGTACCAAAGTCATGATTAGGATCTCTACGACCATTGATGGCAGCTTGTTTCTGTGCTGCTTCTCTATTGAAGATACCACGCTCACCTGAATGACTTTCATAGATCGAACACCATTCACGCATAAACTGTCCAACAGACGGTCTACTTGTATATACAGCAGAATTGTTCGCTAAACTACGTTGTCCTTGTTGTTCCCACCAAGCACCAGCTTTAGCGTGTGCCATACGATCATCACTTAGATCACTTAAAGATATCATTGCAGATCGTCGCACACCACCCACAACAACAACTTCCCCGATTTTGCACAGAATATCATGGCATTCCAAGGACGAGAGACGACGACCTTTGGCGATATGGAACTTCCTAATAACAAACTTGAATAGTTCAACGAGGGGTTCTGGACCAGAAGCTCTGCCTCCAAAGGTCTTAAGTCTTGCCCCAGCAGGTCTAACTTTGGAGACATCCCATTTTGCAACTTCTCCAGCATACAGTAAAGCAATAAGTTGTCGTAGTGCTTTAGCCCAACCTTCTTTGCTGTCGGATACAACGATAGTAGTTTTACTATCAAATAACTGATCAGGGACTTCAGGTAATTGATTAACATAGATAGATTCTACAGAGAAACCGACACCAGTACCGCATAGAAGAATATACATAGCTTCATCGAATGACTTAGGATCATCAATGGGTAGGTATGAACAATTATATCCTGCAATGTTCTGACGCTCCAGTGCCTCACCAGCAGTCATCATACACCGCATAGAAGGCATCACATCAAGGTTTACAATAGCTTTGTGTACAGTTTTGTAGATATGCTTAGGAATCTCATACTTATGTTTCTTCAGTAACTGCTTTTGCATAAAAGCCATGTAGCGATCTACAGTCTCACCCCAGTTCTCTCTACGTCCTTGTTCGTCAAGAAACCTACTGTAGCGGCTCTTGTGGATAAATGCTTGGTAGTTATTCAACTTCATTGATCTTCCTCTTCGGTATCGTCTAGTTCGTCAACTAAATCATCAAACATGGCTTCGATTCTGTCCTCAAACCTATCTACCAGTTCCTCTGCTGTGATGTTAAGTATCTCAAGTAGAGATATTTCATCTAGTCTTTTTAGTTTATCAAATAAGTCCAGAATCGTTAACGCCATAGTTACTCCTTATAATACTTTTTCTTTACTGTGTCGTAGTTATCAATCAAATACTCCAGATAGTGTACTGCTTTCTGTAGATCTTCTTTACCATTCTTACGATGGAATCGTTGGATATACTTAACTACATTAGCGGACCAAGGATCTAATGACCATGCGCTGATGACATCCCAAGGCTGTAGTGTTGTCTGCTTATAGTGATCACCTCCAACCTGTTTAGCTTGGTTTGAGTATTTCTGTAGCAAGTTTTTCTCCTCTACGTTGTTGCTGCCATCCACCACAGTCTTGGCACTGGTATCGCTGGTACTTTCCCGTGGCAGTAGTGCTATACCCCCTCCGCTGTATATTGAAACTCCCGCACCGTGTGCAGCTTGCGTAGCCGTTACTAATACTGACGTTTGGGTGGGTTCGAATCCAGGGAAGAAATCGCTCATAGACCTTTTCCAGTATGATGACATCCTGTTTGTTATACTGCTCCATCACTGCCCAGGCTTCTTTGTCTTTGTTCATACATTTGATCCAAAGCTCAAAGCCTTCATGTTTAAACTTCTGGCCTACTCCTAACGCTCTAGCAACATAATCTAACTTGTTACTAGGAAATCTAAACTCTTTTCTAGCAGTCTTTAACAGGTCAATTTGATGATAAGGTGCTGGTGGTTGCATCCCTGCTTCTAGGAACTCTTTGTTGAGTGTCGGTATATCAAACCTAGTACCGTTGTAATGTATTACCGCATCACACTCATCAAGTAAGCTGTGGATCTTCTTTAGCATCGTCTTCTTACCGTTTAAGATGCTACTGAACATCACACGATCACCACCATACCACTTAGCTGCCCAACACAAAACACTACTACTGTCTACGATCTGACTGATGCTGATGTTTTGTCTAAACAATCCCCAGACATAAGCAGTGTTAGGTGCTGACTCAATATCAAGTAGAAGGATTCTCACTGTCTTCTTCTTCTTTTACTTCTTCTTCTGTATTCAATTCAAACTTATCACAGTAGTTGTTTATGTATTCACGATGGTCGGAAATGTTAATCTGATTTCCAAACTGTTCAACACTGACTTTTTCTTTGATGTCATATCCGTAGTAAGCACTGATGGCTTCACAGCATTTCTCTAACAATACATGCCAAGAACAACCTTCATCAAACACTGTTGTTATGTTGATGTCAATGCTAATAGGATACTCATAATCCCTAACAAAGTCTCTATCATTAGCAGTATGGCTAATGTTAATGTGTAACCTAACCGTCTCTTTCATCGTCTTCTCCGTTGTTCATTAAAGCATCCCATGATGCAGGAAATATCTGAGCACATATGTTGTGAATCTTCTCAGCTACTATACGTGTCTCAGCCTGTGCTGACTTATCTAACCTAAGTTGACATACCCTGGCAAAAGCGTAAAGACTACCACTCCAATACCATTCAGTCATCATGGATTGGGGAAGCACCATCCTAGCCTGCTCAGGACAAATACCTTCTTTAAGCATTTGCTCATACAATGATAACATGTAACCAGTGTACTTGTCAACAGTTGCGTTCCAATCAATGTAAGATTTTACAGATTCTTGTAAACTTCCTTGTTTAACGTTATCAGCTTTACGTCTAAAGTAAGTAGGTTGATAGATCTCAGGTGAACTGTCTACGTAACGTCTGCTTACTTCATTCCATGCTAACCCAACAGTATGCTTCATTAGCTGACGGGCAACGAAGATTGGTGCTTTGACTCGTAATTGTAGGAAACAATGACTAAAAGGACTCCAATGGTTGTGCTTTGCTAAGTACTTCAGTAGCTTTGCATCTTTGTCATTGAGCACTGGTAGTGGAAAGAAGTTATTACCCATGTCAACATCATACCAATCAGCACCATCAGACTCCTTATCAAAGGACACACGGGCTGCATTGACTACTGTTAAGTCATCACCCATGTGTAGTAAGTAGTCAACCTTTATGTTTGCCATATACTTTCCTTAGTGTAGTGGCTAGTTTGCTTTGCTCTACAGTCTTTTGTCGTTGCTGGTTATCATACAACTTAGCCTTTGATGCTAGCTCTATGAAGTGATCAAGATCAACAACAGCTAACGGTGTAGATCTATTCTGCTTCAGAACCAGTAAAGGCTCTGTTTCTTTTCCTTCACAGTGCCGTATTGCTTGTTCGTAGTCGTTGAAGATAGCGATTCTTGCTCTGTTCTTGCATTCGATGCCGTAACGGAATCTCTCCAAAGCATTCGACGAGAGCCAGACATCCTCGCCCTGTGTACCCATTGGTGTGCTTTTACAGTCATGTTCGCTCAGATTAAAAGTATCTCTAAGTTTCTCAACTACTAACTTTTGCAGTAGTCTTCCTTTGTTTTTTGCACTTGAGGGTTTCAATATCAATCTCCGTCCATTGGCTAATCCATGCTTTAGGAATGATCATTAGTCCGTTACATTCATCATCGTGTATGGTGGCTGCAATGTGTACACATTCGTTGTTCTCAAATGTCATGAACCCTATTGCTTTACACTTCGCAGTATCACCGACACCCTTCTTAGTCCACCCTGAGCTGGCTACAGCATCAACCCATTCTAAATAAACTATTGTGTCGGTGGCTGCCATATCTCATCATCCTTCCTTCTAATCCATAACAATTGACCATTTTCTATCACACGTTCTTGATTGTTATCATACGCCTTCAGCACAGCTTCATACATCTTTAGCTCTGTGTCTGCTTCAGCAAGGATCTTATCTGCTTTCTTAGGACCGATACCGCGTAAGCCTTCAATGTTATCTACCTTGTCTCCAGTAAGGATTTGTCGGTAAAAGTTTTTAATAGCTTCTTTGTCGTCGATGTAATAACTCTCTTTCTTTACTGGGTTGTAGTGATGACCAGGAATCATGTCTAAGTCTTTGTCAATGGTAACGATTACCGATCTGTCGCGTAAGCTGGTGGCATGGATTCCAATAGCATCATCAGCTTCTTGTCCGTCAACCACTCTGAAGTCCCAAGCAGTATGCAGGTACTCACGAAGACGATGAAGATGAATGGGCCTAGGCGCATCTTTTCTATTTCCTTTATAAGGTTGTGTCTTAGCGATATCATATCTAAAGTTATTAGATCCTGTTAGATAGCCGACACAATCATCAGAAGAGAGGTCTATAAAGACCAACTCTTCCAACAACTCTGCCATGGTTTTGATGGCTACAGCCTCAGTCTCTTCATTGCAGGCAAAGCCTACTCTATAACAGAGAATGTCACCATCAATGATTGGCAGTTTAGAGTACATCTTCCGTTTCTTCCTGATCCTGTTGTGGATTGGAACTGTAAGTTACTAGGTCAGTGATGACTAGCTTCTTCAGTGACGGTGAAACACCTTTCTTGTTCTTAAAGGTCCAAGAATAAGCACCTAAGACACAAACAGCTTTAGTACCGTTACCAACATGTGCTAACACTTCATCACCATTTTTATCTAACGGCTTGATGGTGTGGTTACTCTTAGCGGTAATGAAGAAGCCTTTACCTTCTTTGTTGCGAACAGTGATACCCATATCCTCTAAAGCCCTTACAGCTTTGTCTGACAGGTTTGTCAGATCTACTTGATACTTACCAGACATGTCGTTAGGCTTGTCCAAGAAAGGCCACATAAGGGTTGCTTCGATACGTACAGGTTTAATATCCATAGTTTTCCTCAGTTTAACTTTGCTTTGTCAATTACCATCATTGCCATGATGTCTGCTTTTACACTATCCTCTGCTGACTGAGCAACAGAGTACAACAGCGTTACCATCACACCATTTGATACAAGTTTGTCAGAACTTATGTCCATTAGTATATCACCATCAGCACTCCTTGTAAAGCGAACAGTAATAGTTAAGTCTTCGATCTTCAATGGATCGGTAATCATCAGTGGGTTTCCTTCCAGTTATTACCTACTTTGTATTCCCCTGTCAGAGGACAACGTAACCCTAAAGTTACTCCAGCTTCTTCGATAGCTTTTACAGCAAGCTCACCAACGATTGTTCCGTGTTCTTCTGCTACTTCTATCTGTATTTCATCATGGACGTTAGCAACAAACTTAGCAGGTATCTTTAACTTCTTCAGTGAATCATGAAGGTGGATAAGACCTTGTTTCATGCAGATCGCCCCAGCTCCTTGAAGAAGTGTATTAAGTGCTGCGTGTTCCGACCGTATCCATAGTCTACGACCATCCAATCCTGGCACAAACCCTTTCTCTGCATACTTTGCAACTTTCTCTTTAAGCATTTTGAGAGCTGGCGTATTCTTAAGGAACGTGGCGATAAGCCTCTTTCCAGCATCTGCGTTGCCTCCGACAATTGATCCGATCTTAGCTGGGCCAGCCCCGTATAGAAACGCGTAGATAAACGTCTTTGCTTGAGGTCTGGTTTGTAAACCAGCAGCGAGTTGGTTTTTGCTGTGGACATCCCCATTGATCACCTCCTTTGTATAGTCCTCATCTTTCATGTAGTGAGCTAACATCCTCAATTCTAACCCTGAAGCATCACACCCTACCAATACGTTACCAGCATCTACGGTCCATACCTGCCTTGATATCTCACCATAGTCAGCAGTCACTGAAGGAACCTGAGCCATGTTAGGGCTATGGTGTGTCATACGGCCTGTGACAGCACCGTTAGTGATGACTTTGCCATGAACCCTACCATCGTCAGCAACGTGCTCTAGCCATGATGAAGCCTGTGCAATACGCTTTTGTATTAGCAGGTAATCAGCCATTGCCTTAGCCTCTGGATAGGGTAGCTTAGACAGAATAACTTCATCTACCATAGGCTTACCTGTCTCAGTAAACTTATCAGGCTTCCACCCTAATGATGTCAGTCTACGTCCTATCTGATCTCTAGAGCCAGGGTTAAACACTTCAACATGATCCTTTAGTTTCTTTCCTGTCTTTTCACTGATCCTTTCTGTAATGATGGGTGGGAATATTGATTGTAGATTCTCCTCTATGTTAGACAACTTAGACTGTAGTTCGGACACAAAAGCAGTACATAACGGTATGTCTAACTTAAAACCATTACGCTCTTGCTGTGCAATGATAAACTGTACCTTGTGCTCCAGCGCAATGCTTTGCGGTGAAAAGTCCTTCATATCTTCGCATAGTTTGCGGTGAAGTTCACCAGTAAGATGTACATCTTGGATACAGTAATCAATCATTTGCTGTGTCAGTGCAGTGAAGTCTTGGAAGTCAATCTTGTGATTCCCCAGCCTTTTTCCCCAAGCCTCTAGACTGTGTCCTCCTTCGATACTGGGATTCCATAGCCTCGACAGCACGAGAGTATCGCAAGCCTTCTTGAGTGGTATCGTAATGTTCCACAATCTCCGTAGGTAGTAGCCGTCGAAGCTGATTAGATTGTGTCCGATCACTATGTCGTAATCCTCTATAAGAGGCTTTAGTGTACTTGCTTGAGTATGACATACAACCTCACCCGTTGTCAGATCCTTTGTTACTACGCAAAAGATAACACTCTGCTTCATGTCCGTTTCTATGTCCAGCACTAAGCTCTTCATATTTGTGTACCAGCTTGTGATAATCTTCTAAGAGTGTATCGTACTTTTTCTTTAACTCTGAATGCTCTGCTATTAACTTATCCATTGCCCACATCAGATACCTCCCATTTAAACTCCTTATCTGCTTTGATACCAGCTTTGATAGCTTCTCTGATAGCCCATTGTATCAATATCCTAGACTCTTCATTAGTTAAGTCTAACGTAATGGTAGCAGAACCATCTTCATGCTCTACAAGGTTAGTTACTTCAGCCACTATGGTCTCCTATTAGCATCCTGGATAGCATACATGTAATCACTGAAGCTAGACATCTCTTTAGCAGTATCATTGAAAGCATGGATGACTTCTCCTAGTGAACTACCAGTACGAAGTTGTTCTAAAGCAAACTTCTTAGTAAGTTCCATAAGCTCTTCATAAGTTTTCATCTTCGATGACCTCTGATAACCTTCCTGTTGTGTGGCTGTAGTAGACGCTACAGGCTGGACCTGTCGTACCACTGAATCTGTTCTTGAGTACCCTAATCCTGGTGATATTGCGTTCACGTTCATCATCATGCTGTGCATTCCTTTCCATACCGATAACCATGTCAGACAATTGTGCAATGCTACCAGAGCCTCTCAGCTGTCCTAGCGATGTTGCTGCCCCTTCTTCATGTCCTTTACCATCAGGCCTCTTTAGGTGGCTGACAATCAGTAAGGATATACCAGTCTCTTGAACCAGCATCCTTAGCTTTGTCATGATCTCATCTAAGGCTTTCCTTTCATCGCCAACATCACCAGCACTGACGACGATGCTAATATGATCCAGCACCACAAAGCTACATCCCAATCCTTTTGACATGAATCTGACTCTTGATAAAATGTTATCAATTGACGTACTACCAAAATGATCAAAAAGATAAACCCTATTAGTGCCAAGAGTGTGCTCAAAGGCATCTCTAAACTCCTCATCTGTGTATGCTGTGTCTGGTAAATGTAAAGGTTTGTTAGCGTGTATAGACATCAACCCTTTAGCAGTGCGGACAGTAGACTCCTCGAGGAACATCAAACCAATGTTGTCATCTGTCTTACACAAGATATGATACACGATCTCACGCAACACCTGTGATTTACCCAGTCCAGATCCAGCAGTGAAGGTAACTAGTTCACCCTTCCTAATGCCATAGGTTAGCTTGTTAAGACCATCAAAGGGATAGTTACATGAAGATTTGATAGCAGGTGTATTGATATCGTCCCACAGCTTAGAGCCATTGACAATGCCATCAGGTACATAGGTCTCAGCAGCAAACCAATCCTGTATGTATTCCTTTATTGCTCCTTCTTTAAGGTAATCGTTAGCATCCTTGAATGGTGCTCTATGCTTGACAACCTTAGCTTTAGCACCGAACAGATCCGCTACCTGCGTAGCAGCCTTTTTGCCAGGTTCATCAGCATCAAAAGAGATAACAATGGTTTCAAAAGAGTCAAGATATTCATAGTTGGCTTTACAGTCCTTTAGCGCTGCCTGTGCTCCATTTCGGATAGATACTGAGGGATACTTCATACCATTCATTTGATAAACAGCAATGGCATCAAACTCACCTTCAGTGATGGTAATGCTCTTCCCTCCTTTAGCAAATAAGTGTTGTCCGAACAATGTATTAGCTTTGTTCCAATCTCCTTTGATAGTGCAATCAGTCTTAGTAGCTTCATGTCGTACCTTGTATGCTGCTACCTTACCGTCAACGTCATGATAAGGAAACACTACCTCATAGTCCTCAGTAAGTAGTACGTTGTACGCCTTCAGTGCATCAGCACTAAGGTTTCTCACTGGTATCGAACGATATTGACCTTGAATCATAGGCACAACTTTAGGCTTACTTGTTACATTTTGTTGTAAGTTGTCAACATTTGTAGACAATTTAGTGTTTGTACCACAACTAAAACAATGACTCCATGTTTCTCCTTTGTCATTCTCTGACACTGATAAGGCATCAGAGCTACCGCAATCATCACAACCTTTATGCGTTGCTAAGTATGTCATGGCTCTATTCCAAAATGTTCTTTGATCGCATATCCGATGGCTCATCCGGTACGCCGCAGACCTTGTGCATCCACGCGACGTAGAGCTCCGCGACTGAACGAAACTCTCGCGGATCACCGTCCATGTAATACCCCACATCAGGCTCTTTCCAACCGGAATAAATGTCACCGTGTCGCTTGCGCTTGGTAAACGTCTCCTTTTGAATACCGAGCTGTTCGTTGCGATAAGCACGCTGCGCCCCCCAACCGCCCGTCATGCCAAGCGTGTATGTCAGCGGCGCCATGCAAAATTCCTCAAAAGTCAGCTCGTTCATTGCTCACCCCCTTGATGGATCTTTGTCCAGACTACGAAGAATTTTCATATAGGCTTCAGTCTCATCCTGGTATAACAAGATCACTTGATCTTCGCTGACATCGTAGAAAGCGGCCACGTATTCTACGGCTTCGGTGTAGTAAGCATTTTCTTTATGGTTCATCTTTTGTTCCTTGTTAGTTGCTATGCGCTAATTATACACGAAAAACAAGCCCATGACCTACCATTCAGCAGCTTGCGAACTTCCCACGGTCCCAATGTATGTTTACTCATTGCTCACCCCTTGCTCTGATTTAGGTTCTTCCCAACTCTCACACTCACACACATACCTGTCAGCATTGTGACTAGCGTTACGATCAAATCCATGCGGTGCATCTGGATGGTCTTTACAACGGTTATCCTCCATGACTTCCCCTAAGTTAAAAGGATTATGCCAACAGATACCCGTTGTATCCTTGGTGACATAACCTCCTAAAGTGTATATGATTTTCTTCTGCCTGTCACCATAGATGTAAATATCCCTATCAACAGTATAGTTATCAACTAGCTTCTGCATTGCATTCAACAGTGTATTCTTACCCTTAGCAGGGAATGCTGCCATCAGATCCTCTAAAGAGCATGTACCGCCATTAGAGTGCATAAACACTACATACGGTGAAGGCTTACGCTTCCTGGGTTGTATCTTCTTCTTCATACGTTGAACCCCTTAGCATTCAATGCTTTAGTCAACTGACGCATCATAAAGTAAAAACCATAGTCCGAACATAAGCGAACAAATCCACTCAGTACGGCTTCAATCTTAACATCTTCATGGTAATCATCTAACTCTGCCTGTGTTGGCTCTGAAGCCTTTAGAGCATCTTCAGGTAAGAAATCATCATCAGGATACACAATATATTTCCTTTGTAAACTATTGATTCTAAAGATAAAAAGTAGCTAAAAACAGCTTAGAGGGTACTAGTAATGCCATACTCCTACTTCCTTCTGTACTTAGTACATTGTATGTTACTAAGGGGTGTACATGCTAGTGCTATAGTGTCCTCCTTCCTTCTACATAGGCTATGTATACATAGTAAGTACATAGAATATATTCTAAGTATATACATAGTAAGTACATAGATAGTATTCTAAGTATATATTCTAAGTATATACATAGTATACATAGCCTATATAGGTTTTAGGGTATCATAGAAAACTAAAGTTGTCAATAGTTAGTCCTCTGCCTTCTTACGTTCGCTAACAATCTCATCATCATCATGCATCAGGGATACATTGCCAACAGCGCAGATATCATCTCGGACATACTTAAAACAATCATTGCATAAGTCTAAGTATTGTCTTGTTCGAACACTACGCCTAGAGGCTTCATAGTCGCTAAGCACTTCATTGCAGGATAAACATCTAATCTTCCGTCCCTACCTTTCTTAAAAAGTTACTTTCCATCATCTTCCATTCTATCCAACAAAGCCATCAACTTAGGGTATAGATCATCCTTAACATCTTCAGCATGGTTTACGTCATCCCATTGACCCCATGAAGCTGCTACGCTGGAGTCAATCATCGCCTCAATCAAGGCTAACATCATCTGTACTGTCTCTTTAGTCATTAAAATACCCTCTAGGATCGATTAAAACAGGCCTACAAGCGATTAAAACAGCTTAGGTGCTATCACCCTACATGAGAGCATCTTCGATGCCTTGTAGAGCCTCTAATCGCTTTTGTTTTTCTGTGGTTTTCTTCAGTGCTTTAGGGCTAACCCAAGTATATGACGGAAATGGCCATCGAGGATCGCCAGGATAACGTATACAGACTAGACCATCAGCATCTGGACCTTGAACGATTTCGCATGGTTGTCCGTTGAATGTAAGACTCATTTGGTAATCCTGTATTGTTTTCTGAATTCTATGGTGTCTAAATCTGTAAAGGTTTCCCTATAGTGCTCTGCCAATTCAATGTCAGTGAAATTATTAAACCCTCCTTCAGACAAGAATCGAACAATCTCATCATAGACATCAGGAAACTTTACTGATGCTACGGCATACTCTAATTCTCTCTTAGTACATTCATATAGTACTTCAGACTTCTTTAGTATGGTTGTCATAGTCAATCTCCTGATAGGTCAACAATGGGGTTGATAACGTATTCAGTCAATTCTGAAGTCTCAGCATACTCTTCTGCCTTCGCCAGTGTATCAAATCGATCTAGGTGTGTGAGACCTGAATACTCTGGATAGCGATAAGTTAACAGATAGCCGACAATCTTATAGTTTTCCATTGTTTACATCCCCTTTGATTTCATCAATTCAGTTTCATAAGCAAACGAAAAGAATATATCTTTAGATTGTGTATCGATACCATAGAATTTACCTATTGGCTTGTCGAAAGTATCCAAACAATCTTTAGCATGTCCGATGTCATTGTATGATTGGAATAGATCGCCTGATTTAATACCGCTACGATAACGTATTTCGAACATGTTAAACCCCCTATAGTGAAAAGTAAATCATTGCAGCATACAGTGCACCGAACAGTGCACCACCTAAGACCAAGATTACATCATTTGATTTTGACATGATCAACCCTTTGCAAGTTTAAGTCTGATAACCTTGGACATTTTAACGCCATGGGCGACATAACCGATAACCGGAATAGTCTTATCCCAACACTTCCGACAACCCTTGCATTTGCCTTCGTGCTGGTAAGCATGGCACACGCTAACGTTAGCGTCATCATAGGATTGTGCAATAGTGCTAGACCATGGTGCATTAAGTACCTCGCCGATAACAGAGTCTGACGAACGACGAACAACTACATTAGGCAGTGCATCCATTTGCTCTAAGATCGATTGATACTTAGGGAATTTGTACATCCTAGTCGGTAACCAGTGTTTGACCCATGGTGTGCGTTGCATGACATCAAGCATTTTTTCAGCAAGTTTGATCGAATACATGTCACCGGAATCGAACCAGCGAAAGTAGCGATCAGAGTCTAAGGCGTGAACCATATCATCGACCCATTCATCCCGCTGCCAATCCTCCTTGTTATGCTCACGAGGGGCTTTAACGTTAGGGTATAAGTAGTTGCCAGTGGTGGCATAACATCCGGCGCAGGCAGCGACTAATTCACCATTGTCGCCTACAGATCCCGGACAGGTATCCAAAGCTTGTAGACTCCAAGATCTAATTCCGTCTAGTTTAGATGTAATCGAAAGCTTGAGCATGATTGTTTCCTTATTGGTTAGTTGGTCTCGTCAGTATGTGGGCTCTATCGGGGACAAAGGCGCGACAGATAGGCGTTGCAGGCTTCAAAGCTGCCGACAAATTCAGGGGTCACAAGCTGCCAAGGAAAAGCTTTGCGGACAATGTAGCGATCTTCGGCATAGGACCAGATAACTTCATAAGCTGGGTTCATGTTGTGCTCCAGGTGGTTGATGGGTACTGCTCCGCATAGTCTCGCTGACAATAGGTCTGCTGTCAATAGCCAATTGTCAGTTAGTATCGACCATTCGTCGGCGATAAGCGACCATTCCGATGAACGGCAGACAATCCAGGATGAACGGTAACGTTGTTCGAATACAACATTGTTTCACGTGAAACCAGTGCAGATTGTGCAGGCTTTGGAGTCTGTTCAGGTATCTCTGTAGGGTTCTAGGTTACTCTGTAGGCTTTGAAGTATCTCTATAGGGTGCCTCATCGATACACCTTCGCAGCCTATGCAGCCTATGCACCAACCCAGTGCAGACTGTGCAGTCTACTGTACAGATATACAGTGCAGCCTTAATAGTAATGCATTCTCATTAGCATTAGCAATTGGCTATGATTATCAAATGATAATGATTCTTAATTGGTTGTTGCAGTGCAGCATAGGGGGGAGGGGTCTGGGTAGTGTTGTAAATGTTGTGGACCCCATCAGACACAAAAAAGAGCTAAATAGAACTGCCTAAAAAATAGGCAATTTATAAACAACAAAGCCTAACCAGTCTATTTAACAATATCTAATATAATCAATAGCTTATAAACAAAGCCTCTGCGGAGCCTCTGACACCATGTAAATGGAGTCCCGCCATAGCCTCTAAAGACTGTGCAATCTGTGCTGAATACGTTGCAATAACCATACAGTAGTAGTCAAGAGTCTTTACAACAATATCATTTGTATGTTACAATAAGTCTACTATGTAGAAACAATGAACAGACGATATACTGACAATAAACAAAAACTTAAATTTATATACTACATACAGACTTCATACTGACTACATAGTAGAAATACATAAAATTATATACACTCTTATGTCCTGCCTTCCGGCAGAGAAACTATATAGAGGGATCTGATGTCAGAAATTAAAATTACTGAGGATTGTTCGCTACCTTCATCAGTCAGCCAGGATGTCTTGGCAGTCAATGAAGAAAAGAAAGTGCCTGCGAAAAAGAAAAGATCTAGAGGTCGTCCTAAGAAGGAAGAAGTACAACAATACATCAAGAGACCTAAAAGAGGTAGACCTCCAGGAGAAGCAGCAAGGATTAAAGAATTCACTGCTTCGTTGTTGCTGACACACTCTAATGCGATCATAAGAAAGATAGTACATAAAGCATTAGATGATAATGACAAGGATCAGATTGCAGCACTTAAGATGTGTGTTGACCGGATGTTACCAGTGTCTTACTTTGAGGATAAAGGACCAGCATCAGGTGCTAAAGCAATTACCATCAACATCACTGGTGTTAATGACAAACCAGTAGAAATGATTGAACATGAACCAGTTGACGTGGAAACTACGTTGATTGATTACAAAGAAGAAGATGGATCTACAAGTTAAACTACTTCCCTGGCAACAGGAAGTCTTCAAAGATCCAGCAAGGTTTAAGATCATCGCTGCTGGTAGACGTACAGGTAAATCTAGGTTAGCTGCTTGGACACTGATCATAGAAGCCTTACAGACTGAGAAGGGTCATGTATGGTATGTAGCACCTACACAGGGTCAAGCTAGAGATATCATGTGGGGTACATTGCTGGAGCTAGGTCATACCGTTATCAAGGGTAGTCATGTAAACAACATGCAGATTACGTTATTGAATGGTGCAATGATTTCACTAAAGGGTGCTGATAGACCAGAGACAATGCGTGGTGTTAGTTTGAAGTACTTAGTGATGGATGAGTACGCAGACATGAAACCACAGGTGTTCGAACAAATCCTTAGACCTGCTTTAGCGGATCAGAAGGGTAGAGCAATGTTCATAGGAACACCAATGGGTAGAAACCATTTCTATGAACTATTTAAGATAGGTGATTTAGGTAAAGATTTGCATTACAAGTCTTGGCACTTCACTAGCTTTGATAATCCTTTGTTGGATCCAGCAGAGATTGAAGCTGCTAAAAGTTCTATGTCTAGTTTTGCTTTTAGACAAGAGTTCATGGCTTCCTTTGAAGCTGCTCAATCGGAGATCTTTAAAGATGAATGGATTAAGATCAATGACGAAGAACCGGAGGAAGGTAACTACTTTATTGCGGTGGATCTTTGTGGTTTTAGCGATTCATCACAGACGAATCAAACGAAGAATAAGAAACTGGATGACACAGCGATAGCTATTGTTAAGATCAACACTAAAGGATGGTGGATTGCTGACATACAGCATGGTAGATGGGATGTCCGAGAAACAGCAGTGAGGATTCTAAAGGCTGCAAAGGACTACAGAGTTAATGCTGTAGGGATTGAGAAAGGTGCACTGAAGAATGCAGTGATGCCTTACATGAATGATCTAATGAGAAGATTAAATTACTATCCTCGTATTGAGGAACTAACACACGGTAATAAAAAGAAAACAGATAGGATTGTTTGGTCACTCCAGGGTAGATTTGAGCATGGAAGGATTGTTCTTAATGAAGGTGATTGGAATAGCAAGTTTGTAGATCAACTAATGCAGTTCCCTGACCCTAAAACACATGATGATTTGATTGATGCTGTAAGTTATATTGATCAGATACAAGTAGCAGATTGGAATCAAAACCTTGATGAAGAACAGTACCAAGTCATGGATAACACTATAGGTTGGTGACAATGAAATTTGAATCTGAAATTACTCCTCAGAATGCTCTAGTAGCATTTGTCATGGATCGTTGTAACGATTGGAGAAACTACAGAGATGAAAACTTCCTAGATCGGTGGGATGAGTATGAGCGTTTATGGAGGGGTTTATGGTCTGATGAAGATAAGACTAGGTCTTCTGAACGTTCTAAACTGATTTCACCTGCGTTACAGCAGGCTGTAGATAACAAACAAGCAGACCTAGAAGAAGCAGTGTTCGCTAAAGGTGTGTTCTTTGACATCGCTGATGATGTTGCTGACAACAACAAAGCAGACATTGAGGTAATGCGTACTCGTTTGTCTGAAGATTTTAAGAAAGATAGAATTCGTAAGCAGATTGGTCAGGTAATGACCTTAGCAGAGGTATACGGTACTGGTATCGCTGAGATCATTGTTAAGCAAAAGAAGCAACTAAAGCCAGCTACACAGCCTACAGCACAGCCTGGGTTGTCTATGATTGGTGTTAACGCTAACGTACGTGTTGCTGTTGACTTAAAACCAATCAACCCAAGGAACTTTCTGATTGATCCTAACGCAACAACCATTGAAGATTCGATGGGTTGTGCTGTGGAAGAGTATGTTGGACGACATGCTGTTGTTCGTGGCATGGAAGATGGTGTTTACAAACAGGTATCTTTAGGTGACGCCTCGTTAGATACTGACTTAGAAGAGAATCAAGACTTAACTTACTACCAGAACGACAAAATACTTATGTTGAGGTACTACGGTTTAGTACCTAAGAAACTGTTAGATAACCCTGAAGAGTATGCAATCTCTGATGAAGAGAAGTATTCAGACATGGTGGAAGCATTAGTTGTCATTGCTAACGGTGAATCTTTGTTAAAAGCAGAGCCTAATCCGTTTATGATGCAAGATAGACCTATTGTTACTTACCAAGCTGACACAGTTCCTGGTAGGTTTTGGGGTAGAGGTACAGCAGAGAAAGCATACAACATGCAAAAAGCTGTTGATGCACAGATTCGTAGTCATGTAGACTCGTTAGGGCTGACAGCAGCGCCTATGATGGCTGTAGATGCCTCTAGGTTACCAAGAGGACAGAAGTTTGAGATCCGTCCTGGTAAAACCATCATGGTTAATGGTAACCCACAAGAGATCCTACAACCCTTTAAGTTTGGTGTTACGGACAAATCCAACATAGAAACAGCACAAATCTTCGAAAGAATGATGCTGCAAGCCACAGGAACACTGGATACAGCTAACTTACCATCACAAGTAAGCGGTGGTGACGCTGCTTCTGCTGGATTGGCTATGGCTGTTAGTGGTATCATCAAGAAAAACAAGCGTTCCTTAGTGAATTTCCAAGAAGATTTCCTTATTCCGTTCGTTCAAAAGGCTGCATGGCGGTATATGCAGTTTGCTCCTGACAGATATCCAGTACAAGACTTTGACTTTGTACCTACAGGTACGTTAGGAATGATCGCTAGAGAGTTTGAACAGGCTCAAATGATGGCTCTGCTGTCTACTTTAGGTCCAAATAGTCCTATTGTACCCTTGTTACTACAAGGAATCATTGAAGATTCATCGTTACCTAACAGAGAAACCTTGTTAACGCAACTTCAGCAGCTTTCACAGCCTGATCCTAACCAACAACAGGTACAACAACAGGCTGCACAGCTTCAATTAGCGGATGCACAGGCTTCAGTGCAGGAAAAACAAGCTAGAGCACAGAAAGCAGTAGCAGAGGCTCAGAAAGCTGCTGTAGAAGCTCAGTTAATGCCTGAAGAGGTAAGAGCTAAGATCGTTAATGCAGCAACACAGAACCTTCCTAACAACGATGAGACAGCAGAACGTGAGTTTCAACGTAGAATTAAGATTGCTGAGCTAATGTTGAAGGAAGAAGACATTAAAAGTAATGAAAACATCGCTAAGATGCAAATGGAGGCTAAGAAACAAGTAGATAAGCAATTCAGTGACGCTCTTGGTGAGTGATCATGGATGAAGAAAAGCTACTTCAGTTAGCTTCACTTGTAGGAAAGCTAAGAAAGAAAGTATCTGACATTGAAGACAAAGCAGATACGATAAAGAAACTGCAAGGACCACAGGGAGAGCAAGGTTTACAAGGTCCAAAAGGTGATGCAGGTAAAGATGGTTTACCTGGAAGAGATGGTAAAGACGGTAGAGATGGTGTTGATGGTAAGGACGGTAAAGATGGTAAGCCAGGAGTATCAGTTGTTGATGCTTACATTGACATTGATAACTCACTGGTACTTAGGTTATCTAATGGCATTGATGTATCTGCTGGTGAAATGCCTGCCATACCATCTAAAGCAGATTCAATATATGTTTCAAACACACAGAACTTTAGCTTAGATGGTTTACCAACTGCTGGACAGTTCCCACAACCAGATTACTTTGTTGTCAAACAAGATGGTGAATGGCGTAAAGCACCATTTACATACTTACAGGCTTGGTTAGATCAGGTTACCTATTTAACAACAGAAAGTGGTGATCGCTTGACAACAGAGTCTGGTGATTACATTATCATGGAGTAGACATGGCTGACGTAAAGATATCAGCTCTATCAAACGCATCAACACTAACAGGTACTGAAGTAGTTCCTGTTGTACAAAGTGGTGTTACTTACAAAACTACGTTAAGTAACATTGCTGCTTTAGCTGGTGCAGGTTCAGTGACATCAGTGGGTATGTCAGTACCTACAGGACTGTCTGTAGCAGGTTCTCCAGTAACTTCTTCAGGTACTTTAGCGGTAACATATGCTGCTGGTTATGCGATACCAACCACAGCTAAACAAACTGATTGGGATACTGCTTATGGATGGGGTAATCATGCGTCAGCAGGTTATCTAACATCAGCAACAGCAGCAACAACATATCAACCGTTAGATGGTGACTTAACTGCTATTGCTGCCTTAGCAGGTACATCAGGATTACTAAAGAAGACAGCCGCTAACACATGGACACTAGATACATCAACGTATCTAACAACAGAAACAGATCCAGTGTTTACTGCTAGTGCTGCTGGTGGTATCACATCAACAAACATAAGTAACTGGAATACAGCATACGGTTGGGGTAACCATGCCTCTGCTGGCTATGCGGTAGGAACAACAACAATCACTGCAGGTACTGGGTTGTCTGGTGGTGGTAATTTGTCCGCTAATAGAACTTTAAACCTTGCTGATACAGCAGTGACTGCTGGTAGTTATACAAGTGCAAACATCACTGTTGATGCTCAAGGTCGTATTACTGCTGCTTCTAATGGCTCTGGAGGCGGTGGCGGTGGTGGATCAGGATCAAATAATTATGCTTGGTTTGTAAGCTGAGGACATAACATGGCAACATTAGTATTAGATTCAACAACTAAATCACTTAAGGCGGTGATGTCTGGAGCTGCTACAGCAAACAATCCAGAGTTCACTGTTGCTTATGCTGATAGCACATCATCGTCACTTACTGAAGGGTCAAATGATGGTGCTTTAAATGGAACTACAGCAGTTACTTTAGCTTCTGCTCCTAGTACATCAACACGTAGAGTTATTAAATGGGTTACCATCCAGAATAAAGACACAGCAGCAGTAACTATTACAGTTACCTATGAAAACTCTACTGGACCAACAACAAGGCAAATCGCTAAAGTAACATTACAGCCTAATGATACATGGACAACAGACGGTACATTTGACTCTAGTGGGAACTTAAAAACTGTTATTGGCTCAGTCAATTTAGCCTCTCAAGTAACGGGTACGCTTCCTGTTGCCAACGGAGGTACAGGCGTTACGACATCCACGGGTACTGGCTCGGTTGTTCTATCAACATCGCCTTCGTTTACCACCCCTGTGTTAGGGACACCTACATCAGGAACCTTGTCGGCATGTACAGTAGACGGCACAAACAAGGTCGGCTATCTCGGCGCACCACAATCTACAAATACAACAGTGGCGGCAAGTGACGCGGGGAAGCACATTTACTTTACGGGCGGTTCTACAGCAACGCTTACAGTAAACACGAATGCGACTACTGCGATTGATATTGGAACCACAATTCTTGTGGTGAACAACAACTCTGGGAATCTGACGATCTCAGGGGCTGGCGTGACGTTTCAACTTGCTAACGGAGCCACAGGAAACAGGACGGTGGCAACAAAGGGATTAGCTACGTTACTTAAAGTGGCTACGGATACTTGGTATGTCTCTGGTGCAGGAGTGACCTAATGGCTGGTAACTTAACAGCGATGATTGCCGCCGCCTTCGCAGGCAGCGCAGTTGTCTCCGACCCCTATTACGAATACACCACCCTGCTGCTTCCCGGCAACGGAACCAACGGCGCACAAAACAATACCTTCTTAGATGCGTCTACCAACAACTTCACCATCACCCGCAACGGCAACACCACACAAGGCACTTTCTCACCGTTCTCGCAGACGGGGTGGAGCGGTTCTTTCAACACAAGTACAACGTACTTAACGGTTACAGACACTTCAAACCTACGTTTTGGTAGCTCAAACTTTACGATTGAAGCATTTGTTTATCGTGCTGCAAGCGGAGCGACACAAACAATTGCTAGCAAAGGAGCGTCCACACCTACGGGTTGGGTTTTCCAGATTAGTTCGGCAGACAAATTAGTCTTTACGGACACAAGCACAAGTATTACCGGAGCAACTTCATTAGCAGCTAATACATGGTACTACGTTGCGGTTGTTCGTGCCGGAACAGGATCAAATCAAACCACGTTGTATGTCAATGCGGTATCAGACGCAACAGGAACGTCTGCGACTACATTTAGTCAAACAGACAACATGAAGATTGGTGCTGATCGTAGCAACACAAATTTTGCTAACGGTTATATCTCAAACTTAAGATTAAGTAATACAAACAGGACAATCTCAAGTACACCGACCTCTGCGTTGGCAGCAGACTCTAATACTATTTTCTTAGGGCTTTACAACAACAGATTCCAGTACACAGACAGCACTGCTGCGTTTACAAATATGACTGTTACGGGCACCCCCTCCGTACAAGCCTTCTCCCCATTCAACCCCACCTCAAGCTGGTCTGCCGTGACCAATGGTGGGTCAGGGTATTTTGATGGGAGTGGGGATTATTTGACGATTCCTGCAAATACGGCAATAAACTTTGGAACAGGGGATTTTACGGTTGAAGCGTGGGTTTATCCTACGGCGACCCCAGGAGATGGTGGCGGCCCACTAGCAGGCGTCACTGGAAACATTCTCTTTACTTATCAGGCTGCAGGCAATACTTGGGGTTTTGGCAGAAACTTTGTAGCTTGGGATACATTGTTTAATCAAGCGCCCATCTTAAATACGTGGCAGCATATAGCTGTATCAAGAAGTGGTACTTTGTTGCGATGTTTTTTTAATGGCAAACTTGTTAATAGCGCAACAA
>Ga0214923_10001201_pt1 | contig 37418 bp, 44 predicted proteins | sample LL1510_MetaG_FD_177993 | JGI IMG/M metagenome (GOLD analysis project Ga0214923, IMG submission 177993) | Freshwater microbial communities from Lake Lanier, Atlanta, Georgia, United States - LL-1510 | ecosystem: Environmental > Aquatic > Freshwater > Lake | place: USA: Georgia | collected...
AGAAGCAGATAATTTAAATTTAGAAGCAGATAATTTAAATTTAGAAGCAGATAATTTAAATTTAGAAGCAGATAATTTAAATTTAGAAGCAGATAATTTAAATTTAGAAGCAGATAATTTAAATTTAGAAGCAGATAATTTAAATTTACAAGAAGATAATGTAAATCCTGATGAAATTTCAATACCATTATTAAAATTAATATCAGATGATAATCAAAACATCTCACCACCAATACAAAAAATAATGCCAGGTGAAAATAGTTTAATAGAATCAATAACTTTTACGCAGGAAGAAAATACTTTATTACAATCAGAACCCTCTATTCCGCAACAAATGGTTATGCAACCAGAAATTTTAATACAACAACAAACCTTACTACAACAACCATCAATACAACAACCATCAATACAACAACCATCAATACAACAACCATCAATACAACAACCATCAATACAACAACCATCAATACAACAACAAACTTCATTACCACCACAAACTACAAATTTATTCCCAAACCTAAATAATCCTTATTTAATTAATCCGTATACTAATCTCAATATTCCAATAAATAACATTTATCCTTTTTATCCTAATATTCAGCCATTATATGTTCCAACTTATACAAATTTTTTATATCCTGTATATATACCAATTTCACCGATGGTAGTTCCTTATAATATTCCAATTAATACTTTTCAAAATCAGACAATTAATTTTCAAAATCAACAATATAATCAAAATAATCAACAAAATAATCAACAAAATAATCAACAAAATAATCAACAAAATAATCAACAAAATAATCAACAAAATAATCAACAAAATCAGGAAAATAATTTAAATAATAATTTATCAGAAAATAGTTAAAAAAAATCTATAATAATGTATATAATGTACGATCAAAAATACTTAAAATATAAAGAAAAATACGAAAACTTAAAAAACTTAATTGGTGGAATGACATATGATATTGCCGATGAAGAAGGAAAAAGATTAGCCATTAAAGCAATGTTAACAAATGGTGTATCTCAAGCTAAAATTGATTCTTTATTTGGAGAAATTGCTAAAGAAGAAAGCAAAGAAATTAATAATAAAAATTATCATGAGAGAGTTAATGCAATTCAAAAAATATTAAAAGAATTCAATGGATATTTAGATTCCATGCGTTCTACAGAAGCACCTATGGAAATAAAATACAAGCTTAGAGAAATAAAGGATAATTTACCCGAACGTTTACCAAATTTAACTGAAGAAGGTCCTAATAGTAGTTCAGGTACTAACTCTACTACTACTATTTTAGTTGTTGGTGCAGCATTGGCAATTGGTACTTTATTATTTGGTTTTTAATTTATTAATTTTATAGTAATTTTTAATAAATTAAAAATATATCTCAGTCATGAATCCAAGACTGACATTACAATCTCTAATATATATGTCAATTTTATTTTCTTTTTGTTCTTTTAATGAAATAACTGTATTACAAAAAGAATTTTTCATAGTTTCTGATATTATTTTATTAACTAAATTAGTATTATTTTCTATTTGTTTAACTAATTTTTTATTTGATTTTACAGAAGGTAAAATCCAATTAATTATTTTTCCTTTATGTTCTTTTATTACATTAAAAATTAATATATCTGAATCTTCAGATAAATTATTTTCTATTAAGATCCTAAATAAATTTTCTGAATTTTCATCTAATATTATTTCTTCATTATTATTAGTAATTTTAGTTGTAATAAATACTATTGGTTTAGTATAATTTTTATTAAAATAAAATAAATCTAATTTGGACAAATCAGTCATTAAATAAGGGCAGTTAATTTTTTTTGATAGAAATCTTTACTACCTTGCCAATTGGTTTATCGGCCTTTTGCAATGAATGATCCCAATTTGGTTTCTCTTTTGTCTCTTCTTTTTGTATTTTTTCCTTTTCCTCTTCAATAACTACATTTTTATAATTTTCCATTTGTTGTTTGAAAGGCAGCATACCTGATTCAGTATAATGAATTTTTCTTTGACTATTTCGCAAGGAAATTTCAGAATCATTTAGAATAATTTTTAATTGTTCAATTCTTTTGGGTCTTGTTGCTGGATTTAGGATCTGTTCTTTAATATTTTTAATCTTTTCAATAAGCTCGATAACTTTAGAATCAAAATCTTTCCTATTAATACAAGAACATTTGCCTTCAAGAAAATCATCAATACAAAGACTTTCGTCAGTATAATGAAAACCCTCTTTACAATTTTTATCTCCCAAACAAATATCCCAGATAGTAATTAATTCTTTTTTATTAATACTATTAATAAAATTTTCTTGTGTTTTGCATTTTCTAGTTATTCTTTCAAAAGCCCAAAGATTATCTTCTAACTTGGAATCTTCGATATAAAATCCAGGAACATCACTAGAAAAAATATAACCAGTAGAATGTGCTTTAGGCAGTTCAGATGATTGCCAAGAATTTTTTCTTGGCAATTCCTTTGAAATTTTGCGATAATAACACGATAGTTCTCTCCATAATTGAATTAATTCTATAAAATTTAATTCATTTAACTTATCGATACGAGTTTTAAATTGAGAATAGTCTTTCATTTTTGTTTTATCTTTAGTGATAACTTCAATCATAACATTATACATTTGTGGAAAATTAAAAGTAGATTTATCAGTTCTTTCCCATTTATTAACATGCGGGTAAGGACGGATATCATCACGTATATGTGCTCCTAAACATTCATTTCCTTTATTACATTCTCTAATATGAAAACCCCTTCCTTGTTTGAAAGGGTTCTTTCCGAGAATTTGAATTATATTTTGAACGCGGGCATCGCGACACCATAGGTTTTTAGTATTTTCTGGTACGGTACAATTGGTGGACATTATAAGCAGAAATATTAATAAAATTTACATTTTTCAATTTTTATAAATTATATTAAAGAAATATTATTTTTAACTGTTAATGAGTAAGTCAGAAAAAATTAAAAGTTTTAATGAAGTTCTAGAAAGTTTATTACAACAGTTTTCTCCAATTATTGGAACATCATATCATTATTATTTTAAACAATATGTTCGTGCAAATGCAATTGATCCAATTAAATACTTTTGGCATTATGCAGAAGATTTAGAAGATAAAATTTTAAAAAGAGATGAAACCTATTTTACAAATACTGAAAATCATAAAGAAAAAGCAGATGGTGTAGAAGGTAGTTTTGATGAAATTATCCGTTTGAAAGGTATTTATGAGAAACTTGATGGTCCTTCTATCGATGCACTATGGGATTATACCCAAGCTTTATTTGTTTTAGCAAAAGAATATAACAATATGAAAAAATAATTTATAATATAAAAAAACTATTTATTTGCATGTTTCAATGTAAATTCACGTGCATTAGCATCGTGAACTTCTCTCATTTTAGTATATAATTCAGCAATTTCTGGAACTAATGGATCATTTGGATTTGCATCTGATAAAAGTGAACAAAGAGAAAGTAGTACTTTAGAAATAGTTAATGCAGGAGACCAACCAGAGTCCTTTAAAATATCCAAACATATACCTCCACTTCTATTAATATTACAATGATAAATTGGAGTAGTAAAAACAATCTTTGGCGGCTTGAATGGATGTTCCGGAGAAAATTTAATATCCAAGTAAAAAATACCACCGTGATAAGGTGTTCCTTCAGGACCAAAAATAGTTGCTTTCCAATGAGTAATATCTGATTCATTAATAGGACCTGCGCTACAATTGGAAACAGGATTTTCTAGTAGGTCTTTCATCTCTTGATTAATTCTTTTAATTGAAGTCATATTATAATATGATTTACATTATGAGAATAAAAAATCAATTTTTTTTAGTTCTTCGAACTAAAAAAAATTGAAATCTTTTCTATTATAACCATTATTAAATTATCTATGCAATCATTTATCCATGAGGAAGCAACAGATGGTGTTTATGAATTTACTCCAGCTCAAAAGAAATTGTCTTCTTGGGTTTCTGGTAGTTGGAGGAAAACTAAACAACTTATTAAAAACAAGATTAATGGTTTTTTAATCTTGCCAATGTACTTGGACGATTTGGGAAAACAAAATGAGTGGCAATGCCAAATTTCAGGGAAAGCTAAACATGGTGAAACTTTAGCTGAGGCTGCTCAAAGAGAAATATTGGAAGAAATCGGTTTATTATTTGATATTTCTACCTTTCATAATTCATTTTTGGATTATGAAAAGTATAAAGGCTGTGATGTAGCTTATTATGCTATCAATCTAAAAGAAGTATTGGGAACATCATCAGAAAATTATAATATGAATATTACAAAATGTAATGAAAGGAAATTAAATATAGATGATGTGCACAAGAGAGTTAGTGTTTTTATCTATTTTAATGATATTGACAAAGAACTCTTTGACAAAATTATTAAAAGAAAAAGAATTATTTCAAATGACGAGGCAGGTAAAGTCATTCTACTAATTCACAAAAATGATATATTACCACATTTATCATTTTATTAATATTCTAATTTATTAATCAACTTCCTCAATCTTAGGTCCTGGCGCAGGAACTTCTTGAGCAGGCATATTTGATTGATAAGCCTTCTGGATTAGAGGCATTAAAACTGCTTCAACTTCTTTTTGTTTATCTTCATAATCTTGAGTATCAACTGTTTGATTTTCATCACTCCATTTAATAGTTTCTTCAACAGTCTTCTCTACGGTTGCTAGATCATCACCTAATGCTTTTTTCATTTTATCTTCTGTTAATACTGAAGATTTAATATTATAAACATAACCTTCTAATTTATTCTTAGCCTCAACACGTTTTACTACAATGTCATCATCAGCTTTAAATTTTTCTGCTTCTTGAACCATCTTTTCAATTTCTTCTTTACTTAATTTATTAGAAGCATTAGTAATTGTAATTTTCTCTGATTTACCAGTACTTTTCTCAATTGCAGATACTTGAAGAATACCATTTGCATCTACTTCATATGTAATCTCAATTTGTGGCATTCCTCTAGGCATAGGTGGAATTCCAGTTAATTGAAACTTACCCAAAAGATTACAATCTCTAGTTAATTTTCTTTCTCCTTCAAATACACAAACTGAAACACCAGGTTGATTATCAGATGCTGTAGAGAATGTTTGAGTCTTTTTATTTGGAATGGTTGTTCCTCTTGGAATTAATACAGTCATCATTGATCCAGCTGTTTCAACACCCAGAGATAAAGGATTTACATCTAATAGTAAAATATCACTAATATTTTCATCCTTATCACCAGCTAAAATGGCAGCTTGAACTGCAGCACCGTAAGCAACAGCTTCATCTGGATTTACACTATGACATAGTTCTTTACCATTAAAATAATTTGTTAGCAATTCTCTAATTTTAGGAATGCGTGTAGAACCGCCAACTAAAACAATTTCATCAACTTTATCTTTGGATAATCCAGAATCTTTTAATACTTGATCAACTGGTGCCATTGTTCTCTGGAAAATATCAATACATAAACTTTCAAATTTGGCTCTAGTTAATACACAGCTAAAATCTAATCCTTCGTATAATGAATCTACTTCTATATTTGTTGAGGTTGTAGTAGATAGAGTTCTTTTGGCTTTTTCAGCAGCTGATAATAATCTCTTAACAGCTTTCTTGTTATCAGAAACATCATGCTTTGTTTTATTTTTAAATTCTTTTACTAAATAATCTACAATTCTATTATCAATATCCGCTCCTCCTAAATGAGTATCTCCGCCAGTGGCTTTGACCTCAAAAATTCCATCTTCAATATTGAGCAGACTCACATCATGTGTGCCACCACCGCAATCAAATATTAGAACATTACGTCCTTTACCATCGTTCTTTTTCTGTAATCCATAGGCCATAGCAGCCGCAGTAGGTTCATTAATTACACGAAGTACATTCAATCCAGAAATTACACCAGCGTCTTTAGTAGCTTGTCTTTGAGCATCATTGAAATACGCAGGTACTGTAATTACAGCATCAGTAATAGGACATCCAGTATAGGCTTCTGCAATAGACTTCATTTTAGTTAAAATCATTGCAGAAATTTCTTCAGGGGTAAATTGTTTTGTTTCATCTTTAAATACTACTTCTACTTTAGGTTTACCATTTGAATTTACCACTTTATAAGGAAGTAATCTTAAATCATTCTGTAATACAGAGTCAGTATATTCCCTTCCCATCATTCTTTTAATTTCATAAACAGTATTTGTAATATTTTGACCAGATGCATTTTTAGCAGCATCTCCAATTAATCTTTCCTCTCCAAAAGATACCCACGAAGGAGTAGTTCTGTTTCCCTGTTCATTAGCAATAATTTCTACTTTTCCATTTTCATAAATAGCAACACAGGAGTAGGTTGTTCCGAGATCAATTCCGATAGTTTTCTTAGGCATTAAAATAAAGTAACTAAAAAGCTTTAAATAAATTCTTATTTTTAAATATTCTAAATAATAAAATAAATGAAATTTAACTTAAATCGAATTTCCTTCAAAACTTGAACCTTACTTCCTCCTTCACCTCGGGAGAAATTTCACTGAAAGCATTAACTGTTTCAATACAAGCCTTCAACAGGTTCTGGTGGTCCGAAAGCATCCACTCTTGAACGGGGAAGTCCGGTAGGACCCGATCGAGATCATAAAGCCACTTCTTTCCAACCTCCACTGTGTCCTCATGTTGAACATTAGGAAACTGCTCCTGAATAAACTTTTCCACATTTGAATTTGTCGTGAGATTAGCCTCAAACTCTGCAATGATCTCTGGCTTGATGGTCATCTCCAGATATAGGAGATAACCAACTGATTTGGAATATCGCTTCATGCCAAAAGTCTTGAGCTTACCTTCTCTCATAATAGCATATTGCCAATAGCGCGGATCACGTCCTTCCTCATTAAAGATTCCAAGATCGAGCTTGAAACAATTCTGCATGTCAACCTTGGTCATGCCTATCTCCTCTTTAACAGCACGAACAATGGCTTGAGCCTTATCCTCGTCCTTACCCGGCTCAAGGTGCTCGCCAGCACCAATCATAATAGTTCCAGGCATATCAGTTGCATCATTTGCACCACGTCTTAGCATCTTGACATATCTCTTGTCAATTTGCATACCAGCGATTTGTGCTTTAACCTTGGTGACTATCATTACATCAATTGCGCTCTGTGGCATTGAATTTTCAGTAAGGTAAACACCATATGTCTTCTCATTCCAAGAGGCGTTGCAAGACCAGGCATTAACCTCTGATCCAGGAATATTTTCAGTATAAGGGTGAAAGCCATTTCCACCATTAAACTTGACAATTCCATCGCGAGCTGGTATAATTGAAATAGTATCGCCAATGAAAATACCCGTCATCCATTTAGGATCAGTGGTTGGCAGGTTGTTCAAAGACCAAGCGCCTCCTTTCCAAGAGCCATTAGTCTGATAAATATCTGGACTAGCCCAAAAGGCAATAAGCTCCTCTGGAGTAATATCATCTACCTCAATCTCTTCAGGGTCTGAAGGTCTAGAAAGAAGTGGGCAATTTGTTGTCCCAAGTGCTGGAGGGAACTTGTGCAAATATAATACTTTATCTGGATTAGAAACCAGTGTCGCTGCAATAGAGCAATATCCAATTTTTATGACCTTGAGGCCAATTGTTTGTACAGTAAATGATGTAGACACAATAGCAGAAGACATACTCTTTCTTAAATATTATTAAATTTTAATATTTTCAATTTTTTCTGTCTTTAATTAATGGCTTGTAAAAAAGTTAATGATAAAAAATATTTAGAAAGAAAATCACCACCCTTTCATGCAAATGAGTGTAAAGAAGAAATTAAAAAGGGAAACGATGGTAAAATATATATTTCCCAAAAAGATAAAAATAATGTATATAAGTGGGTTATTCATAATCCAGATTTAATGGAACCTATTTTAGAAGCAAAAAAAAATAAAGGAAAACTAGAATATGGAGTACTTGGTAAAGATATTTATTTATCTGTAGAAAAATCAGATGGTGAATGGGTCTGGAAGAAACAAACAATTAAAATGAAGAAAACACCAGATGAATATTTTAAACAATTTCCTAAATATGAAAAACCCTATTATAATACAACAATTTTTACAAAAAATATTAGCAAATTAAAAACTGAAATGGCAAAAATAGGAGTTCTTTTTTATTATTTAAAATGGGATAAAGATTCACTTTATGCTGGTCATAATAGTTATGTTATAGAACTAGTAGATAAAGAAGTTAATAAGAATCCTAAAAAATATCCTAATGGATATTTTTTTTACTCTGATTATATTTTATGGGATAATTCATTAAAACATAATGATAAAGACGATGGTAAAATGTTTCTTAGTTTCTCAATAAATTCTAGTATTAAAGAAAAATTTAATGACCTTTTAATAAAAATATTCCCTAATAGAACCTTAGGATTTTTAAATGTATCAGATGCATTAGTTATATATTTTGAAGAAAAAAATAATTTAATTAAATTAAAACCAAAAGACCATACTGAAATGTATATTAAAATAAAATTTAAAAATACAAAATTAGATTTAACTGAAAGTCAGTATTATAAATTAAGTAAAGAAATAGAAAAGAAAATAGGTAAAAAATATATTTTTGATTTAACTGATATATATTTTATAAAGGGTAAATTAACTTTATTTTTTAAAATTTATGATAATAAAATAAATGAATTTGCTGAAAAAATGAAAACATTAAAAATAACACAAGCTTCTGAAATAAAAGAAATTAGTATTGGGTATGATGATCCACTAAAGAACTCTAAACATTGGATTTATAAGTTTTAAAAAAGATCCAAGAGTTTTTAAATAACTATTTCTTTATTGGGGGTTAATTCCTTAATTAAGTTTTCATCACTTTTATATTGAATTACAATATTCTTATCATAGGATTTCCGATAGATTTCTTCTTCTATCGAATTTTCTATTAAAATTCTCATAACATTAACTTTGTTTTCTTGACCAATTCTACAAGCTCTTCCTATTGCTTGACTTTCGATTGCTTTACATTCCTCTGGTGTTGCATTAATTGGCTCAATAAAAAGAATATGAGTAGCTTCTGTTAATGTAGTACCAGAAGCTGCATTCTTGAGAGATAACATAATAACTTTATTATCTTCACCTTCACTATTTTTACCACCCTTGAATTTTGTAATAGCTTTATTCCTACAAAACACATTACCTTTAACAAAACTATTTTCAATACCATTTTCAGATAAACTTTTTCCGATTAAAGTTAACATATCATCCCATTGAGAAAAAATAATAATTCTTGATTTAGATTGTGCAACTAAAGTTCTAATAATTGAAATAGCTTTACCCAATTTGGATCCATATTTTTCAATTAACGGGTTTACTTTTTCTTTGGTAATTACTTTTTTAGAAGTAACTAAAATTTCTTTTCCTGATAAGTCTGTTTTACACAGTGGACATTTCTTTTTATCTCCTAAACACATCTTAAGACAATCATAACAAAATAAATGTCCGCATGCAGTTAAAGTTGGATTATCTACTTCATCCAAACAAATAGAACATTTTTCATTTTCATCAATTTTATTGTTTTTCATCTTTGATAAAATATTAAACATATAACTTGATTCATTCATAGTTGTTTCATAAGTTTTCTTTAACATATGGTACTCTGGTTTTTTGTTATCTAGAAGACTTATTTTTAATTTATAATTATCCATATTTTTCTTATGATAATCTATTAGCTTATCTTGCATTAATGATAAATCTACTTCTACATCACCGAAAATCTTTTTACTAGATTCAATAACCATTGGATGGCAACATAATTGTTGTAAATATGAACTAGGAACTTTATTTTTCTTAGCTTCATATAATTGTTTCTCTAACTCTGTAAATTTAACCCAAATAATTTTTTCTTCAAATCCAGGTATTTTAATTTGATTTTCAACATCTACTTTTCTATGTCTAATACAAATCTTAGATAATATATTATTCCAAATATATTCTTTATTTAAGAATGAAAATAATTCTGTGTATTGGTCCCTAAATTTACTTTTATTTGTAAAATTAAATTTTAATTGCCTTTCCTCTTCTACTAATTGAAGATTAATATATTTACTACAATTTTGTATACCAGTATAATTTACAAATGGAGTCCCAGATATATACCAATAATAATTAGCATCAACAGTACTAATCCAATCAGACATATATTTTGATACTGCTATACTACTACCAACTAACATTTCACCAAAGATTTCATGACCTTCATCAATTATAATTCTTTGAAAGAAGAAAAATTCAAATAAAGGAGTTTCTAATGTTAATAATTTTGTTTCATCCTTCAATAATTCTGTTAATAAATTTTTTAAAACTAATTTTCTATCAGTTGAATTATATGAACTAGCTGTAATTTTTCTATAATGTAATGATGGATAATAATTAAAATTCATTAAGAATTGATAATGAGTAATAATAATATCTGCATTTTGAATATCGGCAACTTTTATTTTATCAAAGTCTTTCTTAGTAAAAATAATTATAACTTTAAATTTAGGATTGCATTTTAAGACTTCGGTTTCCCATTGTTTAGTTAAATGTGAAGGACATAAAATTAATGTAGCTTTTGTAAATAATTTATTAACCTGATATTCCTCTGAATATTTTACCGCGGGATGATCAACAGGTGCTGGATTACTACAAATTAATGCAATAGAAGTTATAGTTTTACCTAAACCCATCTCATCTGATAAAACACCACCTCTAGTTTTAATTGTAAAATATTTATCTTCTAGAACTTTCTTATTAGAAATAGGATCATAAATAATTTCTTTATCACAAATCTTTAATGGATTAGTATATTTAACTTTGAAATTAGTTTCCCCTTTTTCCATTTTTAACATTTTAGCCAGAGATTTCTTTTGATAATCATATAATTTTATTTTAAAATCTTTTGGTAATTTATCCAGTTCTTCATAAGAAACATAACTTTTAGAAGAAAAATCTGTTTTATCAAACACCGATAATCTATCAAAATTTTCAGAAATTAGATAATTCAATGCAATTGAATTATTTATATAATCATCCAAAAGATCTTCATCACAACTAATTTGTATTTTAATTATGATTTGGTAATTTCCAATATTATATGGATAATTTGCAAAACTAGCATTCCATTTCATAATCCACAATGGAGAACCATTTAAAATCTCCATAAAAATATATTGTTCTAAAATAGTTCTTGGATAATGAGTCATATAAATTATTTTATCTTTTTGAACAATTTTAAAAATCATGTTTTTATTTGCCTTATATGATACTATTTCGAAATCTGAAAACTGATCAGTATTGTTAGAAGTCTGACCAGAATTAATTATTACTTCATGAATTACCATTAGTTTATAATTTTATAACAAAATAAATTTATAAATCAATTTTTTATACCTAAAGACACGATTGTTTAATACAAAGAAAAATAATGTGGTTGTTTATTAACCATTCTTTCTAACATTCGAATAGATGTTTCTAAATTTACACATTCATCTGTAATACTTTGACCATATACTAATCCCAATTTTCCATTTTTAATATCATGTTTTTGACATCCCTCAATAATATTTGATTCAATCATTACTCCACAAATATTTTTTTCACCATGATTAATTTGAGTCATAATCGATTCAATTACCAAAGGTTGATTTTTATAACTTTTCCCAGAATTACCATGAGAACAATCTATAATTAATCTAGTTTGAATATTTTTAGCTTTCAACATTTTATTTATTATTCCAATATTAACATGATCATAATTAGGTCCAGCATTTCCTCCTCTTAAAATTACATGTGCTGAATTATTACCATTTGTTTTTACAATAGATGATTTTCCTTCATCATTAATTCCCATAAAGACATGAGGATGATTAGCACAAATTACAGCATCAATTGCAATATCGATATTACCACTGGTACCATTTTTAAATCCAATTGGCATCGAAAGCCCAGATGCTAATTCACGATGTAATTGACTTTCAGTAGTTCTAGCACCAATTGCACCCCAAGACACTAAATCAGCGTAATATTGAGGATTAAAAACATCTAAAAATTCACAAGCTACTGGAATTCCCATTGAATTTAGTTTAAGTAATAATTGCCGTGAAATAAATAATCCTTTATTAATATCAAAAGATCCATTTAAGTCCGGATCATTTATTAATCCTTTCCATCCAACAGTAGTTCTTGGTTTTTCAAAATAAACTCGCATCACAATAAATAATTTTTCTTGAAATTTTATTCTTAACTCTTTTAATTTTTCCGCGTAATCAATAGCACCATCTGGATCGTGAATAGAACAAGGACCAATAATAACAATTAATCTTTGATCTTTCCCTTTAACTATATCATCAATCTCTTTTCTCCATTTAATAATATTATTTTTAACTTCATTTAATAATGGTAGCTGATTTTTTAATTCAATCGGAGTTATAATAGGATTAATTGATGTAATATTCGTATTTTCAATATTCATTAAATTAAAAGAATTATATTCCTTAAATAAGTTAAAATCAATATTTTTTTAATTAATAATTTTATCAAATAATTCTGGATTTATTTCATGACCTTTACCAATTCCATCTCCAGGAGGATCAAACATAAAAGAGAAATAATTATCACCAACACCCAATTCTTTTTGTAAAAGTTTCATTTCTTGATCATATACATCTTTTTCTAATCTTGATTCAGGTGTAAAATTAAATTCATAAGTATCATCTCGATTCCAACCAAAGATAAATCTAATTTTACTAAATTTTTCCGATGATAATGCTTTTAATGGTTGAATATTATAAGGAGTTCCAGGAACAGCTAAATATAAACCTGGATATGATCCTAATACTACTAATTCGATTGCAATACCACCACCAGCGCATTTTCCTAATAAATGAACGTTTTCTAAATTTAAATGATCAGTAATTAATCTATTAATTATTCTACCCATTTCGGTATTTAATCTAATTTCACTATCGTAAATAGTTAAATATTCTTCTTCTGATAATTTAGTTCTAAATATTTCACCTTTAGGATTTTTTCCTAATTTTTGACTTTCTACATTTCTATAATTTTTACAAGCATCATCTTGATAATTTTTTAAGGAATTCATATTTACCATATATACACCTTTAAATTTTCCTCTTATTTTTTGTACATTTTTTACTAAAACTTCAGCTGAACCACAGAATGATTTGAAACTTATACCAGCCATTACAAATAAGATTGGTTTACTACCACCTTCTTCAAATACATATCTAATCACATCAAAATCTAGATGGTCTTCAATTCTATCTAATTCAGAATTTTTGAAAGTTAAAAGATCAGCGGTTTCTACAGAATAAGTATTTTTTTCCCAACCATTTAAATCTAAATCTCTAGGAAATTTATTAGTAGTAGCACTATCATTACATAATTTACCAAAATCTACACCAGAAGCCCATGCACCTCCTATTTGTTTTAAATATTTTCTTCTTAATTCACCTTTTTTCTCATCCCAAATAATAGTATTATTTATTTCAGGATCTCTTAATTTAATCTTATCCATTGAAAAAACCTTACCAACATCTGCTTTTATTTGTTCTTGGATTAAATCTAAATAGTGATCTATTTCTTCTATAGAAGTAGTTTTAGGATCTAAAGCAGCAATAGTAGTATGAATCCATAATTTTGGTTCAACTAAACTAAAAGTTTCATCATCTTTATAATATCTTGATTTGGAATACATTTCTTTTATTTTGGGATTAGATACTTTTTGTCTCCATAATTCCTCATGATGTTTCATACTAGCAGATGAATTATATAAGAAATTTCTTAATTTATTCATTTTCTTAGAATTAAATCCAATTTTTATAATAACTATATTTTCTCTAAAAAAAGCAGAAGCTCCTTCTAAAATAACATCGTCAATTTTATCTAATCTATCTAAGTAATTTGTAATTCCTGGATATAATTTATCAATACTATTGATATTTGCAATTACTCTTTTATATTCTTCAAATTCATAAACAGAGTTTATTAAAAATTCTGGTTCGTAAACAATTGAAGTATGTGGTTCTAATATAGTTTTTTTAAATATTTTATGAAGATGATCAGGTTTGATATCAAATGAATTTTTAACTTTTTCTATTAAAGGTACAATTGAATTATTAAAAGTTCCATAAACTATAAAATATTTTTTTGTAGGATAAGAAGATGGTAAAGAAGGAGTTGATACTTGAAATTTTATATCTCTAGGAACTATTACAAGATTAGGAAATTTAATACTTGGTTGGATAGGATTAATTGGTTTTAAATTATACAATGGAACAGAAGGAACCGGATAATTTAATTTAGGAACTTGATTATTTAATTTAGGAGCTGATACTACTGATTGAGATAAACCTTTTAAAAAAGTAGTTTTTATTTGACCACCAAATTGATTTTTTAATTCCAAATATTTATTTTTATATTTTAAATATTTTAGATAGAAACTCATATTATATAATTATACTTATAAAATATAATTAAGATAAAACTAATCGTCTAATAATGGTTTTTCTAAAGAATCATCAGGAATAACTATTCTTAAAACAACATTATCATTTATATTTTTTTTATTACCAGCTTCAGGAGGATCAATTATAGTAATAAAAAAAGTTTTTATTTTTTCATACATAAATTTTATATTTTCCATTATTATTATTTATATTTTTATTTTAGACCTAACTCTTCACATTCCTTAAAGTTAGTTCCACAAATATAATCTATCCAATAACTACCATAATTATATTTATTATAACGATGATGGATTAAATGATGTTCACCCATTATAAATATACATCTTTCATCGTGTTGCATCATTCCTCTAATATTTAAGAATGCTAATGTAATTAAAAAGTCTAAAATACTATATTTTAAAATTAAATATGGAAAAAACATTCCTATTCCTTGAAATGGACTTTCAAGTATGTGTCCAACATATGTATCTAAAAACATTGGTCTTGATTTGGAATGATGTTCTTTATGATATTTATATAAAAATTTAGTATGTAAAAGCAGATGAGATATGTAAAACCATATATCATATGATAAAATAGACAATAATATATTAATCATAATATTAGTAAAATTATAGCTTTATAATTAATTTCTATTAAGTATTAATGTTATATGAATCAGCATATTTTTCATTGATAATTCAATTCATTGTCGCTATAATTAATATTTATGGATTAAATATTAATGTACCAAATGATAAAATGATTTTTAAAGATATACTAAAGTTGGAATTTTTTATTCAAATTATAGAATTTATTTTTTATAGTTGGATGATTATTAATTTTAATTTAATTCAAAATATAACTCCATATAGATATTTTGATTGGTTCATAACAACACCTACAATGTTAATAACATTAACAAGTTTTCTAAGTAGTGAAAATAATTCTAGTTTAAAAGAATATTTAGGTAAAAATAAAATGTTTATAGCTAAAATGATTATATTAAATATATTAATGTTATTATTTGGATTAGCTGGAGAACTAAATTATATGGATTATAATACAGCTATTATAGCTGGTTTCTTACCATTTATATATTATTTTAAAATGATTTATGATAAATATTTAATTAATAATAAAGATAATAATAAAATATATTTATATTGCTTCTTTTTTATAATATGGTCATTATATGGTATAGCGGCATTTTTACCATATGAAGAAAAAAATATAGCTTATAATATTCTTGATTTATTTTCTAAAAACTTATTCAGTGTATTTTTAGTAGTAATAATAATAAATTTGAAAAAAAATTCCTAATAATTTTTCAGTAGGTGAAATACATATGGTTTTTCATAGGTTGATCTAAAATATGTTGATAACCTGAAACGATTATTAATGTAATGATCAACCATTGGGATATCTAACTTTGTAAAAAAATCTTTACGATCAAATAAACCATCAGGGTTAGCTACATCACTAGCATAATTTATAAAAATATAACTACATGCATCATCATTTAATGCTCCATCTGTAAATAAACCTGCACCAGTACCAATATTATATTCTTCTTGATCCCAGGTAGTATAATGTCCACCGTGTTTATTAGTATTATCTATGGCGGTCCAAGTGTGATAATATGATTTATGAACTCGAAGAAAACTATTATCCCATGCATTGTAATCAAAATCATCCCACGGTTGATTATTAGATAAAATATAATGGGTAATTACAAATTTACTTAAAAGTGTAGCCCAAATAGTTTGATCTAATGCTTTAATACATGCGTTTTGAATAGTATAATAGTTAGGATCATCTTGTTTAGGAAAATCAATCTTAGACAAGTCTCCTAATTTTCCGTTTGGAGATACTTTTTGAAAAGGAATATCAAACGTACCACTCAATACTTTATCCCAGTTAGAAACAGGATCCTGATAATATGTAGCCAAGTCTAAATCAACTTGATTAAATGTATTTTGTAAACGAATAATTAAACTTGAGAATAATCCATTCAAGGATGGTGGTGTATCGGTAGCATAATTACTAACTAAACCAGATAAAAAATTTGCTGGTATATTTCCTAGCGGTCCTAAAACACTACCTAATGCCCAAAAACAACCACCAAGTAAATTAATACCAATTTGTAATCCAAGATCAGATTTATCAGGTTCAGTTAAAAGAGCATAGGCATTTTCTAATTTCATATTAGCTTGATTTAATAAATCTTTATTAAAACTAATAATATTATTAAGATTATCCTTTACTTTTTGAATTTCATCGGGAGACGGTGTAGCAATATTTGGGGACGGTGTAGCCATATTTATTAAATTAATTTATAATTTAATAAACTAGGAACGCATTTAATAATCTAAGTAGGAATTTTATAGAATAGATTCTAAATCTGATAACCATAAATCTTTAGAAGTCTTATTATTTAACTCTTTAATTTTAGAATCTATTTCTTTAATTTTACTATATAATTTATCTAAATTGGCTTGATTTAATTGTTTAAATGATAAATTAATTACATAATCATAGCTGTTTTCATATTTTTTTATTTTATTATCAATTAAAAATAAATTTAATTTATTTTCATCCATTTTAAATATTTTATTATTACTCATTACTAATTCAATAAATTTAACTTGACCATTGTAATAATCTTTATCTTTACCTAATAATTCTAATAATTTTATTCTTCTTTTTTCAAATAATTCAATTCTAAATTTATAAAATTCTTCTAGGATTTCATTTATATTTTTATAGCTATTTAATATTCCTTTTGTATTGTAGAGTGTCAAGTTAGATACTTTAAGAGTTTTATACAAATGTAATAATTTATACAAATCATTCATTCCAAAAGAATCTATTATTTGATTTAACTTATTAATATGTTCTATTTTATCTGGTTCAATCTTTAATATAAACATTATTTCAGTATCTGAACTTAAATTTTGAAAACTTTTGAAAGCACTATCTTTTTGTTCTACTAATATTTCTAAAAAATCTTTATAATCTGATGTCCATAACTTTACCGGTAATTCAGAAATTATAATTTTATTATCTTTAATCTCCAGAATACCTTCAGAAATCCAAGTTGTTAAATCATACTTAATTATTCTACCTTTAAAACCATTATAATTAGGAACTAATTCTTTATTTTTATTTGAATTTAATTTATTTTTATACCAATTAATTATATCTTCTAATTTAAAATTAGGAATAGATGTGGAAAATCCAGTACCTATACCTTCTGCTCCGTTTACTAAACATAATGGAATGATTGGATAATAATTTTTGGGTTCAATTTGATAACCATCATCATCTAAATAATCTAAAATATCATTATCTTCTTTCTTAATTATTAGATTTAATAATGCATTAATTTTAGTAAAAATATATCTTGCTGAAGAATGATCCTTACCACCCATTAATCTTGTTCCAAATTGTCCAATAGGTTCTAATAAATTTAAATTATTTGATCCTATAAAATTTTGTGCTAAATTAATTATTGTACCTACTAATGATTGCTCTCCGTGATGATATGCAGTTATTTCAGCAACAGCACCAGATAATTGTGCAACTTTCATTTCATATTCTAAATTTTTCTTTAAACAAGCGTAAATTACTTTTCTTTGAGATGGTTTAAATCCATCAATTAGAGACGGAATACTACGAATATTATCATAATTAGAAAAATGAATTAATTCTTGGTTTACAAATTGTTTTATAGTTATTGTAGTAGGTGGTTCTAATTGAAGAATATTCTTAGGATTATATTTAATTAACCATTGTTTTCTTTCATTTACCTTTTCTTTACCGAAAGCTAATAATATATCAGAATTATTTTTTTGAGTTTCTAAAATATCAATAGTATTCTTTTCTAAATTTACAAAATATTCTTGAGCTTCTTTAGATGTAGAAGTACCAAGACCTTTATAATACTTAATATTATATTTAGTAGAATCATTTGATTCTTTCCATAAAGTATAGGCTCTTAAATTTTGAAAGCTGAAAACTTTATCTTTTAATGTCGTTTTTAATGACGCCTTCACGACTGGAGTCACCAAAATTTTCAGAAACCCTTTTTGTTCTAATAAATGTGGATAAAAATAATCCATAAAATTTATAATTAATCCTTTAATGTGAGAACCATCTTCATCTGCATCCATCATTAATAAAATTGAACCATATCTTAACTCATCTCTAGATACATTATTTTTTAACCCCATAATTTTTTTTAATTCATTAATTTCATTATTATTAGTTAGTTGACTGGTAGATGCTTCTCTAACATTTAATAATTTACCACGTAAAGGATAAATACCAAAAATATTTCTTCCATCTTTGATTGCACTTATTCCAGAAATAGCTGTAGCTTTTGCTGAATCTCCTTCGGTTAAAATTAAAGTACATTCTATTGATTTTTTAGTTCCAGCAAAATTAGCATCTTCTAATTTAGTAATACCTTTAATTTTACTTTTTTTAGATCCTTCTAATTTTGATAAAATTTTTTGGGTAGATAATGAAACAATTTCTTTTAATTTTGCTATTATACCTGATTCTTTTAATTGATTCCAAAAACTATCTGGAATAGTACATGTAAAACCAAATTTAGTTGGAGGAGTCATCATTTCCTCTTTAGTTTGACTAGAGAAAGATGGATTAATAATTGAAGTTTTTAATCCAATATTTAAATAATCTTTTATTAATTTTTTTGTTAATTCAGGGCTTACTAATTTTTGTAATTTAATAAATAATAAATCAATAAAATAATCAAGATGTTTCCCACCGCGACTAGTATAAATTCCATTTACAAATGAAATGTGAGTATCTGGAGAATAATTATTATTATTAAATCTAATAGCATATTCCCATAAATTATTTTTAATACATGATCCAATAATCCAATCATTATTGTAAAAATGTAAATATTTTAACCATGCAGAATCAACTAATTTAGCATTATTTAAATAAATTATAACTTTGGATGAAACTAATCCAATTAAATCAAGAACTCTTTTTTGAAAAAGAGTTATAATATCTTTTGTTAATTTTTCTATTTTAAATTTATTAAAATCTGGATAGGATGTTATTTTAACTCCTCCTAATATTTTACCCCCTTCTAATTTCTTAATTTCAGCTTTATTAATTTTTGATAAATTATTATCTATTTCCTGTTTGTAATATAATTTTCTCTTACTATCCCAAACTTCAATTATGAATTTTTTTGAAAAAACAGCAGTTAATTTTGCTCCTAAACCATGAGTTCCTCCAACAATTCTTTCTTCTTCTTCGCTATAATTAGTTGAAGTCATTAAATTTGCAAAAATTAATTCAGGAATATAAATTTTATGCTCTGGATGGATAGCTATATCAATACCAATTCCATCGTTAAAAACACTAAATGAATCTTCTTTAATATTAACTTCAATTTTAGAAACAGTTTTATCTCTGATAGTTTGATCATAGCTATTAACTATAATCTCATCAAAGATTTTATATAAAGCAGGGGACCATGATATTTCTTTTTGAATAATTTTATTATCTGAAAAAATAAATTGTAAATCATTTCTAATATCTATATCTCCAACATACATTCCTGGTTTTAAAAGAATATGTTCAATTGGTGATAACTTTTTATATTTTTTTGATAAATCTTCCATAATAATTTATTTTAGATATAATTGTTTTCTAATTATAATAAATATGCCCGAAATAAATGAAGTAAGACATTATGCTGATTTTATAAAATCAAAAATGAAAAATAAGAAAATTATAGATATTAAAATTTTGAATGGTAGATATAAAACTCATGGTCCCTTTCCTCAATACGAGTCCTTAAAAAAAAATATTCCTATAAAATTGTTAGATGTTAAAACTAAAGGAAAATTTTTGTATATGATTTTAGAAAATGACTATTATATTTTTAGCACTTTAGGTCTTAGCGGAGGCTGGTGCTATTTAAAAAATAATGCTAAAAACTATAGTTTTTCTAAAGTTGTTGATGGATATGCACAATATTCACCGAAAGATAGTATATCGAGTTATCTAAATAATGCTATTAAACATTTAAATGTAGAATTTAAAACTGATCAAGGTTCATTATATTATTACGATGTATTATCTTTTGGTACATTAAAGGTAATACAAGGAATAGAAGAATTAAATAAAAAATTAAAATTAATAGGTCCAGATATCATGGAACATGATACTACATTAGAAATTTTTAAAAATCAATTATTAAAACCAAAAAATTTAGATAAAGCTATTGGTATAGTTTTAATGAATCAAAAAGTTATATCAGGTATTGGTAATTATTTAAGAGCTGATATATTATATTTATCAAAAATTAGTCCCTTTAGAAAAGTAGATAAACTAAGTAATAAAGAAATAGAAGCAATATTTAAAAATTCAAAAATATTAACTTGGGGTGATTATGATATAAAAATGGCCAAAAAATTAAACATTATAACCAAAGACACTAAAATGCCGAATGATTATGATAGAATGTTTTTTGTTTATAGCTACGATGAAGATATTCATGGATATAAAATTATTAAAAAAGAATTATTTGAAGGGACACAAAAAAGGTACATTTATTATGTTCCTGAAATACAAAAATAAAAAATTGAAAAAAAATACCTCTAGCATACCTATCAATCTAGTATGGCTTCCCAAATTAAGCGTTCATCCAGTTTTTTTGAAAAGTATATTGAAAAAGAGCAACAAATACTTTCGGAACACAAGAAAAAGCTGGAGGCAGGTGATCCAGAGGCTTTAAAGAAGGAGTTGACATCTCAAAGAGAAATTATTGCATATTTGAAGAGTCAATTGGAAATAGAGAATAATGAAAAAAAGGACCTAGAGCATCGTTTGAAAACTATCTATTATAATGTCATGGATGAAGATCGGATTAATGCTCTAATAGAACAAAAGCGTGCTGAGAGACAAATAATTGAGGAAATTAAGGATCAGATTGCAAAGTCCAATCCCGATTTGCCAGAGGGATTGTGGGATCAATGGATTATCTTTGCAGAATTGGACAAGAATCCAGTCCATTTTTGGCAGAATATTTTAGAGAAGAAATCCGCTATTATTCAATAAATTCTCATTAAAAAATTATTTTATTAAAAATTAAATATATCCCATATTTTAATGTTTAAATATTTTTTTAGAAAAAGTAAAAGTTCAGAAGATCTAAAAAAAATAGCAAATGAAATATCTACTAAAATTACAGAAGCTAAAGAAACTAAAGAAGCTAAAGAAACTAAAGAAGCTAAAGAAACTAAAGAAGCTAATTTAATAAAGAAAGAATCTAGTTTAGAAAAAACTTATGATACCAATAAATTAAGAATTAAGATTCCTAAATAAAAATCTTAGACAACCAGACGATACACTTTAACATTTTTTTTATTAGTAAAACATAAAATATCATTTATTTTAGCATTTACTGACATAGGATAGGGATCTTCTAATTGTATTTTTTTAATTTCATTGCGAGATTGATTAAAAAATTCCATTAAATATTTCTTTTCTCGTGCATTTATTATTCGACATTCTACATTAAAAAAAATTTGCTTATTATATATATAATTTAAAACCATTAATTCAAATAAATTTATTTATTTAAATTAATTATCAATTTTTAATTAGTTTGTTATTTAATAAAATCATATAATATATTAATGGATATTACTAATTTAGATATTCGGTGGGATGATGAATTAGAAAACTTAATTAAGGATGAATGTGAAGTATGTTATTCATATTATCTTTTACATAATTTATCTTATTTAAGATACTCAAAATTAAATAATTATATTAATGTTCCATCAATGATTATTGGAACATTTACAGGTGCAACTTCTATGGGTTCTCAAACATTATTTGGTAGTAGTAGTCTTGCTTCTGTATTTATAGGAGTTATAATTATTTTATTAAACTCCTTACAGGCTATTAATACTTATTTTAAATTTTCGCAACTATCAGAAGCTCATAAAATAGCCTCTATTTCTTTTCAAAAAATATCAAGATATTTAGAAATAGAATTAACTTTACCCAGAAGAGAAAGATCAATTCCTAAAGTAATTATGAAAGTTTTAAAAAATGAAATAGATAGATTAATGGAAACATCGCCTATAATTCAACCATATATTATAAAACAATATAATAAATTATATGGAGAAGAGAAAGCAAAAAAACCAGCAATTGTAAATGGTTTAAAAATAGTAGTAATTAATGATAATAAATTAACATTAGATAGTAAAGCTGATAAAATTACTTTTAAAACAAAAAATAATAATTCAACACCAATAAATAATAATTCAACACCAATAAATAATAATTCAACACCAATAAATACTAATTTACCATCAAATATTAATGCTATTACAAATATTAATGTAATATCAGAAAATAATACACCAGAAACATCACCTATAGTAAATCAATAAATTTAAACGAATAAATACTATAAAAAATAAATTCTATAAATTATATATATAGTATGGAAAATAAACCATCCAAAAATAAAAAAACAAGAGACGTCTTACAAATTGATACTCAATCTGAACCTGTAGCTGAACCTGTAGCTGAACCTGTAGCTGAACCTGTAGCTGAACCTGTAGTTGAATCTGTAGTTGTACCTGAACCAGTACCAGTAGTTGTAGTTGAACCTGTAGCTGAACCTGTAGTTGTACCTGAACCAGTAGTTGTACCCGAACCAGTAGTTGTACCCGAACCAGTAGTTGTACCCGAACCAGTAGTTGTACCCGAACCAGTAGCTGTAGTACCTGAACCAGTTGCACCTAAAGTTAAAGTTGCACCTGAGGTAGTACCCCAAATTAAATCTGAACCAAAGAATGAAACACCTGCACCTAACAGAAGTTTTAATCCTTTACTATTAAGAAGAAGATAAATTTATTAAGAAGATAAATTTATTAAGAAGATAAAATTATTAAGAAGAAATATAAATAAAATTATATAAAAGAAATTAAATTATTATAATTAATTTAATGTCTATTATTGCTGTTTGTGGATTTCCTGGAGTTGGAAAAGATACGTTAGCGGATATATTAGTTGAAAAATTTGGTTATACAAAAATTAGTTTTGCTGGAATTGTTAAGGATATAGTTTCAATTATTTTTGATTGGGATAGAAAAATGTTAGAAGGTAGTACAATAGAATCAAGAGAATGGCGTGAACAAATAGATCCTTGGTGGTCCAAAAGATTAAATTTACCTATGTTATCTCCAAGGTGGATTTTACAACAAATCGGAACTAATGTATTCAGAGATAATTTTCATCAAGATATTTGGATTGCAGCTTTAGAAAGAAAAATAAAAAAATTTACTGGTGTAGTTATTACAGATGCAAGATTTGATAATGAAATAGATACTATTAGAGATTTAGGTGGTTTAATTATTCATCTTAAAAATAATAATATGCCAGAATGGTATAAAAATGGGAATTCTCCGCCGAATAATTTACATCCAAGTAATTGGAAATGGATTCATTCAAAACCAGATTATATAATTGAAAATACAGGAACTATTAAAGATTTAGAAGTTAAAATAATTAACTTTCTTAATAATAATTAACTTTCTTAATAATAATTAACTTTATTTATGAAAATAATCTAAATTAATTATATATGGAAAATTTTATATGTTATCCAATAGAAAATTTTCAAGACATTGAACTTATTTCAAGACCTGTATCCTTAGTTGGCGGTGGTTGCACAGTAAGTCCATCATCAATGACCAAAAAATATATATCTGATAATAATTGTTCTTCTTTAGCTTATATACCTATTACTGATGGAGATGATTTAAGATGTAATAATAGAGATAATTTAGACGATGATGAAAAAAAAGCATGCAATGGAAATAATACTACCTGGAAGGGTATTAAAATGCCGGGTGGTGATCCCTGTGTTAGAAATCCAGCGTCTTTAACTAAAAAATATATATTAGACAATAATTGTAAATTTGATTATATTCCAATTACTGATAATTCTGATTATAGATGTACTTATGAAGATTTAGATATAACAGAAAAGGTTGCTTGTGGTAAAATTAGTCCTCGAGGTGGTGATCCTTGTATTAGAAATCCAGCGTCATTAACTAAAAAATATATATCAGACAATAATTGTAAATTTGAATATATTCCTATTACTGATGAATCTGATTCTAGATGTTCTTATGAAGATTTAAATGAAGAAGAAAAGAAAGCTTGTGGTAAAAATTCTAAAGATATTTTAGGGAATAATATCTATGGAAATTCAAATACTAATAAAACTGAACTAACTGAATTAAAAAAAATACCAAAATCTAATAATTTAGATTTTACTACAGTTTTAATTTTGATTTCTGTTGTGTTTATTTCTGGTATTTTTATTTCATTCTTTTTTTAATCAAAATAATTATTTTTATATAATTAAATAATCTAAATTTAATTATATATGTTATCCTATAGAAAATTTTAAATCTATGAAAAGACCCGAAGCTGATCCTTGCGATTTGGATACAACAACAGTTTTACTTTTCGTAGTATTTATAATCAGTATACTTATTTCATCTCTTTTAAATTTATATAAATATTAAATCTAATTTACTTTATATAATGAATCCTAATTTACAAAAAAAAAATTTAAAAAATTTTTTTAATTTAGAAAATTTCTTTTCAGTTGCACCAAGCGATAATTCATCTTCTAGTTTGAGATCAGCTCCTGTAAATTTTAACGACTCGACATCTTTGGGTGGTTTGTTTATAGAGAAAAAACCTAATAAAAATAAAAAAATTAAAATAATAGATGAAAGAAAAAATAGAATGAATAAAGTAAAACAAGAATCTAACAGAAAATTTTCAGTTGGAAATAGAGGAAAAAAAGAAAGTATTTATACATTCAGAAATTTAATCATTTTAGCTTTAATATTAAGTGTATTTTATTATTTCTTTGTTTTAAAAAACAAACAGAATAATTAAAAAGGGGACTAGAAGCAAATTATATATATTTAATCAATTAATTGGGATTTAACAATTTCTTTATTTTCAAAATTACATATTACTACTATATTATCATCGCCAATATAATAAGAATGTTTCGGTAAAACATTAGATAAATCATATTGGATGAATAATTTAAAATTTATTTTTTTAATTTTTTCTGGAAAAAGAGTTCTAAGTAAATTTTCAAAAAAATCATTATCACTTCTTTTTATACTATTCTCTGTTCTAATTTTATGAATTAATCTAGTGACACTAGATGCATTAATACTAATCATATCTTTCACATTTTCACAGATAACATTCTCATTGTTATCTGTATAATAAACCCTTCTGATACCAACAGCTTTCATCATTGATAAACAATTATAACAAGGTCTGGAAGTACACATTTTTTCATCTCTATTTATTCTTATAACTATTAAATCACATTTAATTTTCTTTTCTTTTGGAATATAAAAAGAACCTCCATTCTTTTGAGAATACATTAAATCTTTTCCAAAATAATCTAAAATAGCATGAGCTTCTGCATGAAGACTCCCACATGCAAATCCTCTACAAACATTCCTCTGAGTATTAGAACATGGTTTAGATATAAATTTTTGCCCTTTAATAAGAGCAGCTGCTAATTGACATTTAATCTGGCTTTTTGAAGCCTCCTCAATTAATCGGGGTATTATTGGTATAAACTTATTATAAAGCATTAATAGTTTAATAACTAAATATTTGTTTAATATGATTATAATTTTATAAATCAATTTTTTATAAATACATATATAAAAAAATATTATTTTAAATAATAATGTCTCTTAATACTTTAATTGAATCTTTCGAGATTAAAAATGATTATAAACTTTCTGAATATATTAAAGAAGCTATCAAAGTTTCAAATTTAATTCACCTAAATCAAATTAATGATATTAAAAATCAAGAATTTAATCATGTTTCATTTATTGGTGATTTTAAAGAAGCTTTCAATGGAGATTTTCCTCAATTAAAATTTACTAATACTGTAATAGAAGATGAATTAAATTTTGTTTATGTAAATAAAAGTTTAGATAATGCTACTTTTAAACCTAATCATACTCCTTACAGTTTTAAATGCTCTTTTGTAGAAAATTTAGATAATGTATTTAATGGAATGATTAAAATTAAAGATTATTATATTTTATTAAATACCGATAATAAAAAAGTAGAATTAAATGTTTATGCTCATACTAAAGGTTCTACAGAAAATGGTGATTATATTTTTATGGTTATAATTGGAAAAATCATAAATCCAAAACCATATAGTTTAGAAGAAGTTAATAATTTTAAAAGCAAATTTAACTTAAATTTGAGTGATAATTTAACAAATTATTTAACACTTGCACCTAAAATTTTTGGTTTAACAGTAGAAGATAAAAATAGATTATATACAATAAATTTAAATGGTAATTCTAATTTATATGAAAATTTACATATTAAATTTAATAGAAAAGATTTTTTTAATAATTTTGATTTGGAAGGATATAGAAAACCATTAATGAAATTTTGGGAAAAGTCAATTTTAAATGAATTTGGTCCAGAAGATCAAAAAGCATATGATAGTTTGAAAGTGGAAATTGCTAATTCTGAAAAGAATTTTTTAAATGGTTTTATGAAAATTGGAACTATTGATAATCAAAAATATTTATTTAGTGAATTAAATCAAGATTTAATTTTAGAATTATATTTATTAGTAAATATTCCTTCTGAATTAAATAGCATATTAGAGGGAACAGTATGGATTTATCAATTAAGTGATCCTGGAAATTGTAATAATAAAGATATGCAGTATTTACCAATAAGAAAAATGCAAAATATAGGAAAAATCTATAATTTTAATAAAGTTTTATCCTAGATAGCAAGGAATAAAATATAATATCTAGTATATGACTGATACTAATTTAAATTTAGAAAGTATTTTTACATCAAAAATTGATTTAAATATAAAAGAAAATCAAGAAACAATAATTAGTTTAACTTTTATTGTAATTATTTTAATAGCTAATTTCTTTTTAGTTGCTAAAAGATGGGGTTCTGAGAAAAATAATAAAAAATATATAAATTTTTATAATAAATTATATCATGACTTTTTAAAATATTTATGTATAGAAATTGCTTTAGTTATAGCTGAAACTATTGAGAAAAAGAGCTTTCGTTTTATATCTTCGTTAGCTAGAATATCTGTAGTTTTACTTTCTTTATTATTTTTCCATTCAATAAAAGATAAAATAGGTATAAATTAATATTATATAAAATAATAATATAATATTAATTAATGAATTATTATCCAGTATCAATGAACTATCCATTAATACATAATTACGAAACTTTTGATTCTGAAAAAATAGATAATACTCTTTTAGGAGAAAATAAAGTAGGACTTTCTCATCAAAAAAACTCGCCAGTGGGCGATTCTCATTCTCAAAATATGTTTTTAATAAATAATTTATCAGACTTGTATGGTACTAATAGAGATATTTCAGATGATATCCAATTTATAAATAATTATAGTCAAAATTTACTTTTATGTTTAGAATCTATTGATTTAAAAAAAAAAATTGTTTGGCCTTTCCCTTATTTTCGTATGGAATTTAATTTTAATCAAGGTAATAGATATGTTTTCGAAACTATTCATAAAACACCAATAATTTCCGAGTTTGATATAAATTTATATAGTCCATCAGGTTATGTAGTATCTTATTATCCTAGAAAAATACCAAGTACTATAAAAAAATATATCGAACGATCACCATTATCAAATGCAGAAGACCAGGAATATAAAATTGTTAATTTTTCACATGATATTAAATTTTTAGGTAGTAGATATAAAATAAATGTTGCAGATATAAATAGAAATACATTTTTTAGTTTAAGTTTACCTTATCCCATCAAAGGTTTGGGTATTCCAGATAGTACAACAATAGAAAAAGTAGAAGATATCCATTCTGGAGTTTTAACTTTAACTTTATCAAAACCAATTAATATTTTTGAATTTGATCAAACAATAATTATAAAGAAACCACTTGCAACACCAGCAGCAACACCAGCAGCAACTCCAGCAGCAGCAACACCAGCAGCAACTCCAGCAGCAGCAACTCCAGCAGCAGCAACACCAGCAGCAACTCCAGCAGCAGCAACTCCAGCAGCAGCAACTCCAGCAGCAGCAACACCAGCAGCAGCAACACCATCAGCACCAACACCAGCAGCAGCAACACCATCAGCACCAACACCATCAGCAGCAACACCATCAGCAGCAACACCAGCAGCAGCAACACCATCAGCAGCAACACCATCAGCAGCAACAACCTCTACACAACCCAGCTTATCATCAATACCAAAATCAGAAACAATATTTGAAAAACAACTAATTAATGGAATCGATAATAAATTAATTTATGGAGGAGGAGGAGTAATAGTTTTATTAGTACTTTTAAATTTAGTAAGAAGATAATTTTTTAAAAAATTGATATTAATTTAAAATATAACTTATAATATAAATCAATGGATAAAAAGAACAAACTAATTTCAAAAGTCTTATGGACAATAGATAGTAATCCAAACGATGCATATATTTTTGCAAGTAAAAAATCAATTAAAGAAGAACCAATCCCTCCAGAAATATTAAATATAAAATTGAGAGGAAAAAGAATAGTATTATTATATGACTCTGGTACTCCAATCTTAACAACTCCTTTCGTAGGTAATACATTTAGTCAATGGATGAAATGTTTATATGAAGGAGTAAATAAGACTATTATGGTAGAAGAATTAAGTAGGACGGAAGTTGAATTAATTTACAAAAGAATTGGCGGATGGTTTGATTCTAACATTCGATCTAATTTGGTAAAAAAATTAGAATCTAATAAATTAAAGATTTCAGAATTATTAGGTAATCATGTCTATTTTGAAGGACGTTTAAAATTAGAAAAAGGAACCTGGTATTATTCTTTAGGTTCATAAAATTTATTTATAAAGAAATTTTTTTTTATAAATATAATATATACTTATGGGATATACTATTTCTTGGAGACAAAGACCTTTTACAAAATATTCTTATAATAATGTTATTAAGTTAGCACCTAAAGTTATAAATCCTAATATGAAATTAAGAATTGAACCATGGGGTTTTGTAATAGGTAGTGGAAATGAAACATTTCCTATTTCAAAAGAAAATATATGGTTAAATTTTGATAAAACTAATCGTGAACCATATACAAAAGATTGTATGAAACTTTTAATTGTTATGGTAGAATTCGGTGCTTGTGAAGATTTAGATCACGATGATACTAATATGACTTTATATTTAGAAGCTTTAGAAGAAGTTAATGCTATTCATCCTTTATTTAGTTATGAATTACAAAAAAATTATTTTATGGAAAAAAAGAAATAAATTGTATTACACAAAAATTGAAAAATTTAATTTTTCTTTAAATATTCTATTGAACATGTCATTAACTCAAATTACAACCTTACTTATGTCATTAAATATTATTCATTCATATTATAAACAAAATACTGTTTTGTTTATAGCATGGTTATCATTATATACAACTAGTCTTATTTATCATTTTACAAAATATAATTTTCCTCAAGAACTTCGAACTAAAAGATTTATTTTCATTTTAGATGTAATCTGTTGTATCTTTGTCTATCTGGGAGCTTTATATAATTTCTGTATATATAAATTACCTAAACCATATTCTATCTATCTTTATTTGTTGCATGTTTCTTGTCCATTAATTTTTATTCCAGCAGCATATTATAATATAATGATGTGGGATAAAGATTATTATACATCTGAAATTTGGCATGCAATTTTTCATATTGTAGTTTATGCAGAAACACATATTTTTCTTTATTTGCATATAAAAAATTGAAATTATTATTAGTTATCGGTCTTATAAAATTTTATGAATGGTATTAACAATACTTTTGACCCTGATACTAAAAGAATTTATAATGCTATTTTTTTTGATTATTCAAATTTTGTTTTGAGGACAATGTTTAATCGAATTTCCAAAGATAATAACAGCCATCATTATTGGTTTTTTGGAACAACCAAACCAAGTATTTACCTAAATCTAGTTGAAGAGTTTTCCTGGGATCCTAGAAGAAAAGATGTTGTTTGTTTGACAGAAAATGACCTTTTGGGAATGAAAAAGGAAATTTTGGGTGATCTTCAGGCGTTATTTCCAGATTATTCTATTACAATGGATGATGAGCATCTCCATTTGAAGATTCTAAAAAAAAGTTGATTATTTTATTTATTTAAATAAATTATAATAATTATGCTTAACATTAATGGTAAAATAGATTCCTCGTATAGATATAAAATGGTACCAATTTCATCTACTATAAATGGTAAAGGTAATGGTATATACACAACCTTTCATAATTTAGATGATGTATGTAAATATATTAGTCATCCCTCTCAATTAATATTAAAATATCTTTCAATTCATATGGGTTCAATGGCTAATGTAGAAAAGATGACAATAACTGGTGGATATAAAAATGAAGAACTGCAAACAGCTCTTCAATTATATATTAATAGATTTGTAATTTGTCCCGCTTGCACTATTCCAGAAACTATCCCGCAATTGAAGAAGGAGAGTAAAAAAAATATTAAACTAGAACTAAAATGTTTATCATGTGGTAAAGTATCAGAAGTAATTTATAACAATAAATTAGAAGAAAAAACATCTGATTTAATTATAAAATATTTAGACAAAAATGATTGGATTACAGCTAACAAAGGTATCATGGTTAAATCTAAAGAAGAAGAAAATTCAGAAAAAGAACATTCAGAAAAAGAAGATATTAATCCATTTCTTTAATTTATTCCATAAAACAATATTCTACCATTCCATCGTTCCAAACATAAAAGCGTGTTTTACCTGTTTGAACATCTATTAATTCAGTTCTATCAGCTCTGGATCTATCTAATACAAAATTAAAACTAATTACTAATGTGTCAATCATTTTATTAATATCTTCTTGTGAAACATTATTTTTTTTAATATAATATCTTAATAAAATTTTTTCTTTCTTATAAACTAAATCTAGAAACTCTTCAAAATTATCTGTTTCATATCCATAAATCTCCTTAAAAGGTAATACTGACATATAATTATTTATTTTAATTTATCTTTAAATCAATCATATTCCTATATTTTTTCTTTAATAAATTCTATTTTAATAGCTTTTATAACATAATTTTCTTTACTAACCATCAAACTATAGACTCCAGGACCAAAACCAGATGAAATATACATTTTTCCGTCATCTTCTACAACAAATAAATCTTTGCATTTAATTTTACTTTCTAACCAATCATCTAAACAATCATCATCTAAATTATTTTCATTTAAAATTACTACTGAACAATTTCCTACATCTATTTTCTCAAATAATTCCCAAGTAATATTAGTTAAACTATAATCATTTTCTACTAAAGTAAAACTAGATACTCTTTCTTTATTATCTTCTAATAAAATTTTATTAATTATAATTTTAGGATTTATAAAAGAATATGTTGGTTGATTAGGATTATCAAAAATTTTAATTGCATCGCCACCATCAATCATAAAATCAGCAACTAATACATTATCAAATTTGCTTGAAAAAACTTTTTCAAAAACTGTAATACTCATTAAATTAATTAATTATTATTTTTTAAATATCTTTTAAAAAATATTAATTAGTAATTTTTCTTACTAAGGGAAAATAAGATTTTATAAAATAATAAATGAATAAAATTACTAGTATTCCACCGAAGACATATGTTGAAATAGTAGCATTATTTACTATCTGTTTAGCATTATTATGCTCTTCTATACTTATGTCTTCAGATATTAATTTTGATTTATAGGTCGATAATATAATAAATGAAATTATTACTCCTGTAATAGGTAAAATTGTTATAAAAATTATATCCATATAATATAAATTATATTTTAATTTTTTTAAATAATAATTTTAAATTAAAGACGGGAAATCATCCTTATTTAAACTAGTTTGTTCCTTTTTAGGTTCTTCTCTTTTAATAGTATTATAGGGTGGTAATCTAGGATTAAATTTTCTTTTAATAACCTCTAATACTAAAGGTTTATTTGTTTTCTTCCCTTCAGTTCTTTTACTAACCCAAGGTTTACTCTTTTCCTCCGCTTTTACTAAAAGATCATTTAATAATACAACTTTTTTTTCTTTCTTTTCTTTTCCTTTCTTTTTCTCTTTACCACCCATAGAAAATAAATAATCATCATTCTCATTAACTTTAGTATTAAAAATAATATTTCTAGTTTCTTCGTCCATTTCTTCATCGGGATATAATTCTTCAAAAGTTAATTCTTCTTGCCCTTCTTCGTTTAAACCATCATCTTTTTCATCATCTGATAAATATTCCATATATATAAATGAAATGTATTAATATATATTTAAATCAAATTTTTTACAGTATATTATAATATGCCCAAGCTAGTTATTTTTAATAAAAATGATTTTGTTGAATTAGAATCTATAAACTATATATATCAAATAAAAAATGTTAAAGATTGGATTTTCCTAATAAATAGTTCCAGAGTTGAATTAAATATTTCTTATCCAGATGATTTTGTTAAAATTCCTGTTGATAAAAATTTTTTGAATAATCAATCTTTTAAATTAATAAATGATTTAGACTTTAAAAATGAAGAGATAAAACCATGGAGTGAATTTAGTGGTAATTTAGAAGGAAATAATAAAACAATATCAAATGTTTCAATAAGTAATGATTCTTTCAATGGATTATTTGGTGTTTGTAATAAGGGTAATATTTCTAATTTAAATTTATCTAATATTTCAGTTTATGGAGGGACATATTCTGGAATTTTAATTGGTTATAGTCATGATGTAAAACTTGAGAATATAAATATTACTGGAAAAAATAATATAGATGGTAAATATTGTGGAATAGTAACTGGATTTTTTAGAGGAGATATAAATAAATTATCAATAGATATTAGTAGTAATACACCTATTATAAATAAATTTTTAGGCTGCTTAAGAAATAGTGTTATTTGTAAATTTTCAGATAAAAATTCAATTTTAATTTGTAATATTTTTAATGGATTTATAAACAATTGTATTTTTTATAACGATAATAATATAAAATTATTTATAGAAAATAACGATGGAAAAATAACAAATTCTCAATTTATTACTTTAGCAAATGATGAAATTAATGATAATTATTTAGAAAATGCTAAAGATAAAATTAAAAATAATATTAATAATAAAGAAATTAATGAATTAGATTTACAAAATATTTGGATTAATTAAAAAATATTTGGATTAATTAAAATTTTAAATTAGTTAAGTCCTTTAATAAATTTTCAATCTCTAAAGTTAATAAATCTATTTTATTTCGAGTTTCTTTATCTGTTTTTTTTTCATTATTAACTTCATTATTAACTTGATCAATAACTTCAGACTTTTTTTCATTATTATTATTTGAGTCTTCAGAAAAATGAACAATTTTGATTTTTTTCTTTTCTTGTCTAGATTGGTGTAAATTTTCATAGTATTTAAGTCTTTCTTCTCTTAATTTATTAGGATGAATATATTGTCCTCCTAATACATGAGCATTTTTAAAACTTTCATTCTCTTTCTTTAAACGATCCTTTTCTTCCTCCTCCATAAATTTTCGACTAGCTTCTTCATTCTGTTTTTCTTGTGTTGCTTCTTCTTCTCTTATTCTCTTTAGTTTTCTTTCATCATCTTCTTTTCGTTTTTTCTCTTCTCTTTCCTCTAAAAATCGATTATAAAAATCAACTTTAAGATCTACGTTGGTAATATCTATAACATTAACCTGCTCGCTTTGAAAAGATTTTATTTCTAATATATTAAACTTATAGATTTCATCAAAAATTTTAACACAAATAATTTGGTTCAATGCTAATAGACAATAATTAGATAATAATTTTTCCATAATTTTATCATTATCAGGTAAATTAAAGAATTCTTCAGACAAAGGTTCAATCCTTGCATAATCACCTTTTGGAATATCTTTCATCAAAACAACATTAACATGATCCATTCCCATTGATTGTGCCATCCAACTTGGTACTTCTACACATTCCTCTTCGCTAATAAATTCTTTAACTCCAACATAAGAAACCTTTTCATTATAACCTTTAATTTCAAAAAAATACGTCCCGTTAATATGTAATTTTGAAAGACGATCTAATACAGTCGGAGGCAAATTAATATAATTAGAAAATGACTCATATGGCAGTACTAGTAATTTACCTACATTTATGCTTTTCTTCATTATAGTATTGGTGTTTTATATAAAAAAATATAATTTCATTTTTTTATATAACATTTTATGAATTAAAAAAATGATTATTTAATCAAAAGCCCAATGTCTACCTTGGTCTGCTTTTTTAATTTTAGTTTTTTCTTCTCGTCCATTATTATAAAATTTAATTTCATAATAATCATGATAATCTCCTATGATTTCACCAGAGTAAAAAGGAAATTTAAAATTATGTAATCTACGACCAATCATAGTTGAGTTGTATACTGGTAAGAAACTTAAAGGTCTTGGTGGAGGAATAGGTTGATGATATGCTAATCCAGGTGCAGGTTGTACTAAACCAGAAGGAGGTTGTACTAATCCAGGAGGAGGTTGTACTAATCCAGAAGGAGGTTGTACTAATCCAGGAGGAGGTTGTACTAATCCAGAAGGAGGTTGTACTAATCCAGGAGGAGGTTGTACTAATCCAGAAGGAGGTTGTACTAATCCAGGAGGAGGTTGTACTAATCCAGGAGGAGGTTGTACTAATCCAGGAGGAGGTTGTACTAATCCAGGAGGAGGTTGTACTAATCCAGGAGGAGGTTGTACTAATCCAGGAGGAGGTCCTAGAGGAGCTCTAGGACTAGCAGCAGACCCAGAAACAGGATTTGCAAATCCCATCCTAGGACTTAGTACTTGACCAGGTTCTAAAACTTTCCATTCTTTACCTTCTTGATCTAAAGAAACTATATTAAAAGTATCACCTTTTTGGTATAAAACTTCATTTTCAGATGGTTCAATTGAAATAATTTGACCTAATATTTTATTATCTTTTAAATTAATAATTGTATCACCAATTTTTGCACCACCAGTTTGAAAAAAACTTAATTCTTTTTTTAATTGTAAATATTTTTCTTTATATTTTAAATATTTTTTTAATGACATATAAATAATAGGAGAATTTATTAAAGATTTGGCATTTATAAATCTAAATATTCAAGATAAGGAAAGTCTTTCAAAAATAGAAACAAACCAACTAAACATAAAATCATAACAACAATTTTAGCCTTTTCGTTAAATCTTTCTGTTTGTTCAAAATAATATATACTTTCTTTATTCTCTTCAAAATTTTTATTTAACATGACAATATGTTTTTCTACTAAATCTATATAATAATTACCTAGATCAGTTTTATAAAGTGCTTTTATTTTAGATAAAATTTGTTCATTAGTACTTTTTTTTTCTAAAAATTCTTTTTCTATAATCATTAATTTATTACCCAAGCTTTCCAATTTAAGAGTTTCTTCTTTAATTTTACCAATTGGATTTTCTTTATTAAAATTTATAAATTTAGTAATAGTTTCAACTAATATCTCTCTTTCTAATAATCTTTTATGTAAATTTGAATTATCTTCAATTGCTTTATTAAATTCTAACATTAAATTTGATAACTCAATAGTTTTATGATAATTTTGTTCCTCCAATTTATCAATTTCCCTTTCTTTCTTATAGATCAAAAAATCTGGAGCAAAATTTGAAAGTTTTTTCTTAGATTTTCTTTTTTTATGATTAGATGATTTAGAAGATGATGACGACGATGAATAAGTAGAATCGTCAGAAGATTCATCAGAAGATTCATCAGAAGACTCAGATTTATTAAAATTAGGTTTTAATAATTCTGGATTATTTTTAATCTTTTCTGTTAAAATAGTCATTTCTTTTCTAGTAATTTCTTCAGATTCTTTTTTCATTTCCTCGACTGACATTTTATTAGCACAAGACATTACAAGTAAAATTAATAATTATTAATAATTTATAAATCAATTTTTTTTCGGATCCAAATAATAAATCCTATTAAACTCAGGATCATAATTAAAGCGCATACTTCTAACTAGAAGACCAATAAGATCTTCTTGTTTAATAACCATATTGATATTTTTCTTTTCATATAATTTATCAAATGAAATACTATTTTCACGAATTAAATCTTTCCAATATTTGTTAGGCATTTCAAAAATTTTAACAATATAATGTATCAAGTTTTTATTCTCTTCCTTCGGAATCTTATACATTAAACCACTAAAATTTTGTGTAAAATTAAATAGATTAGAATAATAGATAAATTCCATCAAATCTTTCTTCATTAGTTTTGGAAAATCTATCTTAATATTTTCATATACAAAATCAATCGATAAATAGTCGCCAAAGAAAATAGTATTTTTTGGTTTTACATTGAAAAAATATTTAATCTTCAATAGAATTATTTTTTTAATATATATATCCAAATTATTTTTAATTTTAAATACATCTAGTAAAGGTGTTTCATTTTTAACTGAAAGTATAGTTTGTATTTTCTTAAGAATATTTCTATTATTAGATTCAATATAGAAAAATTTAGTTAACTTCTCTTTGATCAAATCTTTAATTTCTTCAAATTCTCTTTCAGATAATTTTCTAATATTATCTCTAATTGAAAGATCATTTTCAGATAAACTATTATATAATTGTTCTTTCACCATTCCTAGCATAATATTACTTAATATGTTATTAAAAAATAAAATTCAATTTTTTTCTTTATA